>Ga0307517_10000324_pt1 | contig 82599 bp, 83 predicted proteins | sample 23_EM_MG_FD_194515 | JGI IMG/M metagenome (GOLD analysis project Ga0307517, IMG submission 194515) | Populus trichocarpa ectomycorrhiza microbial communities from riparian zone in the Pacific Northwest, United States - 23_EM | ecosystem: Host-associated > Plants > Roots > Unclassified | place...
GGAGCAGGGGGGGTGACCTAAGTGGTCACGAGGTGTCACTCGTAACTACAGCAACAGATGAGAGGAGAGCGCACCCATAACTACAGTTTCCAACAATAAGAATAATAACAATATTCCCGCCTCCAGGCACTGAGGGAAGCTGGGATGACACAAGCAATCTTGTCCCGAGGCGAGATTTCTTACTAATTCAGGCGTGTTCCTTGGCATGAAACATGTTTCACGGTGGACGGCGGGGGACGGCGGGGCTTATAGTCCTTCGCCCCGGGGCGCAGGGCAAGTTTTGAAAAAGACCGGACGGGACCGCTTAACGCCGTCCGCCGCCGTCCGCCTTCAGGACGGACGGACTGCCCCGTTGAGAACACTGCCAGCGGCTATTTCGTCCTCTGAGTTCCGGATTATTTTTTGTTTGTCCTTCATGCGAGAGATAATGAATTCTGGATATGTGGCCGTTGTCCTTAATGTACCAGGGTCATGCTATGAATTACATTTCAAAGTGCCGGCCGTTCGCCGTGACTTTGATATTTCCTGGATATTAGTGGATGTGACGGCACAATCGCGTAGGCGAAGCTAATAGGAGAAAGATGGGGTGTGTATTCTCCATCGAGGTTGCTAGCCACGGTTCGCCTTTAGTAGTGAAAGTTTGGAAACTCTACCTGTGTAACCATACATCAGTTCATGCACTAGAACGCTCACCCGTCCACACTTCTGTGTTCCTCCATCAGGTGTGTGCTTCCGGTTGCCTGCGTTCCTCTCCTCTCCTAATACAAGGTTCTACTACTGGGATCATTATACAATCGGGAGTTGTCTATGTAATTCACTGTGATCCACTATTACCGATAGTCCCCGGCTGTCCAGCCTGGTAGCGGTCTTCGCCCGTAGTCTCCCATCGCCATCTACGGTAGACATTGTACCGCTACTGTCCCTCCAGAATATCTCGGGTTTTCTGGCCCGTCGTCCTTTGTGATAATCGCCGTCGTTGGTATTTTATGGGAGCAATGCTCCTTTCGCTGTCGGGCCTAGTCCCGGGATTTGGCATTCTAGGACCCTTCCGCCCATTAAAAATACTACGATGAATGCAATTATTAATTCCTAGTGATCGGGAATATCAATATGCTCAACAAAGCGCAATGAGAGAAGTGGTTGTATATTGAACTATGACTGAGCATATTTAAAGGAACCAAAAGGGGGTCATGGGGAATGGATGGCTGCAGAAGGCGATTTGTGGAAGGATAGAGGAAAGGGAATGAAATGAGGGAAGAGAGAAAAAATCAAAAGAGAATTATTTTCTCATCATGAGACAGATCGATACCGGGCGCACTAAGATATGATAAAAGAGTGGGAAGGTATTCCGTAACTGGCAAGAATGCAGAGGGGAAATTGGGAAAGGGGTAGATAGAGAATATCACAAAGACCAGGGAAGACAAAGGAGATTGTAAGAGAGACTATTCCGTCATCAGGAAAGTAGGTGGGAAGATAACCGCGAACGATAACCATCAATTCCGACACCAACGAACCTAATTCCAATATGCCGGCTTAGCACGGGAAATACCATGCTTGGTCAGCAAGTGAGCAGCAAGGTTATCAGCCCTCTTGATCCCACGATCTCCAACATACAAGCACCCCGCAACTGGGCAATCCATGCGGTTGTCGAGATGCTTAGATTGGTAGTGTCTGTTGAAGGCCTGCTTTGTCTTGAAGGCACCGGGCCAGGAGCAGTTGGGTTCCAGGCAGGTGAATTGGCCGGGAGTGCAGGAGTGGGGGCCGCTGTGGGATGGTTGATTACATTTTAGTATGGCGCTCGGTGAGAGTGAGGTAGATGATGAAGAGGGATTGCTAACCTGTTGCCGGAGCACTTGTGATATTGGCAGTAGATGAGAGTGGGATCTGGGGGGGCGTTTCTTGGTGGGTTTACCGGCGGAATTGGGATGTCAAGGTTGGCTTCCGGGTTGTCTTCGTTAGCATCGTCGGGGTTATCGGTGGTGCCCTTCCATGGTCCAAGAACGGAAGACCATCCATCTTCCTCTGCGTAGAGTGGGAGATCGTCAAGCCCTACGGGTAATCGCAGTCGGTTGCCGAGTTCATTGAAGCCATGGAGGCACAAAAAGGGCAGCGCTTCCGCTGGGTTCCCGAAAGTCCTGCCCGGGGTTAAAAAAAAAAGCAATCAGAGACTCACATATTTCCGGTGTGACAGTAGGCTAGGTAAGCAGCAAAAAGTGCAAAACCAGCGGCTTCTGACCAAATTTTGTATGAGAGACGGGAGGGGGGGAACGCCGTGTATTTGTGTTTCTCGAGGAAGGGAATTGCACTTTTGCCGTACCCCTGCTGTTCTAATAGTACTCGTACAATGTGAGATATGCATAAGCCTGCGACTGCAAGGGGCACGGCGAATAGTTGGCGGTAAAGATGAGCCTGGGAGATGCAGGCTTAAGGTTTCGTACTATCTTACAACGTATTGATAATCGCATTTTATTGGGATGAGGAACATAGTCCCCGCCATACAACACAAGTGCCGGTAGGAGTACCGGGGGTTGTGTGAAAGTCTGTCGAACCTCCTTCACTGGCTCCAGGCCTTCTGGGCCACTAAGAATACGTAATTTGCTCAACCCTGTGTGCCGAGAGTTCAGCAGACATTTTTCCTTCACCAAATTATCAAAGAATCTACCAATTATGTGTTCTTGGAAGCTTCCATTCGCATACAAACTCGACCTATGAGGGTTTCGACAGACTTTGCGCACACCCTACTTGAGTATTGTATGCCACCGGCGAAACATGACGTTCACAAGCAGGCATTGGTTTCTGGTGGCGGTTTTCTGTTTTTGCCTGGCCGATATGGCACACTTGTGTACCTCCTCTACGGTTTCAATTTGGGTCAGATTAGTGGTAAGACTAGTTTGATTTTATGCGAAACCTTACGGGAAAATGGCTGGGTTTGCGCCGGGTTGCCTGTGGAATAGAATGGCTAGAGAACCGGCAATGGCTGTCTGGGTTGTTTCATCCAATAAATCGTCACAACGATTAACCTTCAGCTCTGGTTGAGATTTTGACTTGTGTACAATTATTCCTCATATCCTAAATCTGAAGTCTATACTGAGCCATACCGGAGTAGTAGAATTTCCGACCGGCACCTTGGACTAAAGTGAGAAACATAGCGAAAAGATTCAATTTCAGCCGTTAGGTGTGACGAAATAAAAAGAAAATGCAAGAGACCTGATACTAGAAGAGGCATCTCATATGGCCCGGGGAAGTTCTCAAGTACTGGTACCCTACTTGAGAGGTTAGTACCGTGTGCCGGTGGAAGTCTACGATCGACTTATTCTTCTGGGCTATTCAAACAACTTTAGCAGTCCAAAATGCAACATTTTTCAAGCAAACCATAAAACCATCTGGCCAACTGGAAGCTTGAAATCGGAGGAGGATGATGTCTTGACCTTGATTCTATCCTCGCACTGAGAAGGGAAATAAGCATCATTAAATACGTAACTTAGAAAAACTTTCACATTCTAATCTCTTCTTCTCTCTGCCCCACTTTCCCCACACGAACATCCACCCCTTTTCTCTCCATCAAACCTCAGCTTATCTCTTCCCTTTCATTTCCTTAGGTTCCGCGTCTTCACTCCTCTTCACCATGACCTTTTTGCTTCTCTCCCAGCTGTTATTTCATTCTCTGGCTTCCGGATTATGTTTGCTTGTCCTGTATGTGAGATAATGAATTCTAGATATGTGGCCGTCCTTAACGTGTCAGGGTCATGCTATCAATTACATTCCAAAGCGCCGGTGATTCGCGTAACTTTGATATTTCCTCGATATTGATGGCGGTGATGGCACTATCGCGTACTAGGCGAAGCTGATAGGAGAAAGATATTGTGGTGTGTATTCTCTATGGAGGTTGCTAGCATGGTTCCGAATGGTCGGCAGAGGACTGGACTGTTGAAATTTTGCTGCTCACCACATTCAGATTCTTTGACGGACAACTACTACGACGAGGATGACATCTTATCGAAAAGTTACTAGAACGAACTAGTTCCTGATTACGATTGTTTGATACCTACTGCACCACTGTTAGCTTCATACAGATCACACACAACCCTGCATACCTAGCTCAGCGCGGAGCAACAACCACAAAACATCTTAAGTGAAAGGTGCGACAACACCCAAACACACTATTATCACGACACCCAGCACAATGCCTGTGATATCAACTAAACACAACCTCCCTCGGTCTATCATGATACCGACAGCAGAGTGCCATCCCCGACCCTCGGTAAACTAGATTTCACCTCGGTTATGAGTCGGAGGAGATTCGGCAAAGATGGGTAATGGAGGAAATGCGAGGAGAAAATCGGCATACGCAGGTAGTACGTCCGAAAGGGAGCTTGTACATTGAGGAGGATAAAAGGACTCCTGTTTTCCCTTTGTTCGTTGTTTTGACCATCCATCAGACATTCGCTTTTCTCATCGTTCTATTTTCTGTACACAGAGTATCAGTCTCTCATTTCTTTATTCTTTATTGGATTTATTTCCTTGTCACCTTACTTGTTCATATCGATAAAAGTCTTTGGTTCTCCAACCGTCAGTGATCGAATCCGCTGTGCATCAAACCATTTTGTTCAAAATGGACCAGACTAGGTAGTCCTGGTCATAGTCAAGTCTAGTCCACAGATTGAAATTAGACTGACTAGACAGTCACGGTTGTTGGAACTGACTGGACCGGGCTCAGTCGGACTAGTCAAAAACAGAGTGATAGTATGTGCATCCTCGTTTCACTAATCCCCTTAACGGCAACTGCCAGAAGGCGAAAACTGCGCAGTGAGACGAAATAAAACGCCAAGAGTAACAAAAGAACTTGATCGCTAACACAATTGTGGGGAAGTTCTCTCTCTCACTCTCACTCACGATCATGCTCCACTAACTAATTTACCAAAGGTACAGACAGGACAATAGGCCCTTCCTCCAATCCACTGGCATCCACGGATGCTTCCCTTGATTGCGACTCAGGCCCATTTGCCTCCATGCATTTCCCTTTTTCGATGAGTGTTCTGTTTTGGACGCGTCTTCCCCTTTTCCTTCCACGGGAACTGTTATGCTAACAAAGGGAGGACATCACAAAAAAAGCTTCTTCACACTCCATACCCTCCCCGCATCCGGCTCTACTATCCATAGCCTTCCGGTGCAGCACCGACTTGAGGCACAGCCGGAGGTTTGTCTGAGCAATATTGGGATAGACTGGACCCATGCTGAACATGCCAGATGGCATCAAATTACTTGCTCCCGGCAGACATATCAATCAACATCATATATTAGAACATTTTTGTCTGAACGATAACGGAATAGGCTCTGTGCATGCCTGGTAGGTTGGGCATGCCAGGCATCCCAGAATTTCCACCCGGTGGTGTCTTGAGCGTGTCAAGTAGCATCAGAAATTCCAATGGAGGTAACCATTGAGAAGAATGGGTGATTTCATTCTCATTGTAAAATATGGTGGATCATTTTCTCTGCAAACTTGGAACATGTATGTATTCTATGAGTACTATTAGAAGAATATTATGCGATTGTTTTATACAGACGGGTCTGGGACCGGTCCTAGACCAGACGGGACTACTTGAACTAGCCCGGTCTAGTCGCCAACATGAAGAAGGACCGACTAAACGGTCTTCTCCTCAAGACCTGACCAGTCGGACTATTCGGAACCCTGGTTGCTAGCTATGATTCCCTTTAAGCAGTGAAAGGTTGAGTACTCTACATGCGTAACCCTATACATCCGTTCATGCAGTAGAACGTTCACCCGTCCACACTTATGTGTTCCTCCATCACATGTGTGCTTCCGGTTGTCTGAGCTCCTCTCTGCTCCTGATACAACCCCCCACTACTGGGATTATTATACTATCAGTAGTCGTCTGTGTAACTCACTGTGATCCACTATTAACCGACAGTCCCCTGCTATCCAGCACGGTAGCGGTCTTCGCGTGTAGTCCCCATAGTCATCCACAGTGGCCATTTTACCGCTACCGTCCCTCTAGCATCTCCCAGGTTTTTGGGCCCGTCGTCCTTTGTGATAATCGCCGTCTTTGGCTTTTTACGGGAGCGATGCTCCTTTCCCTGTAGTGTCTAATCCTGGGATTTGGGCATCCCGGGGCCCTTCTGCCCATTTAAAATACTGCTATGTAGACAATTATTAATTCCGAGCGATCTGGAATATCAATATGCTCACCAAAGCGCAACGAGAGAAGTAGTTGTATATTGAACTATGATTGAGTGTATTTAAAAGAACCAAAAGAGGGCTAATGGAAATGGACGGCCACGGAGCGAGATTTGTGGAAGGGTGGAAGAAAGGGAACTATATGAAGGATGAGAAAGAAAAAATAAAAAAGAGAAATATTTTCTCGTGATAAAACAGACAGATACTAGGCGCACTAAGATATGATAAAAGAGTGGGAAGTTATGCCGTAGCTAGGTGGAATGTAGAGGGGAAATTGGGAAAAGGGGTAGATAGAGAGTATCACAAGGACTAGGGAAGAGAAAGGAGTTTATAAGAGAGAGACTATTCTACCATTAGGAAAAGGCATAGGGCGACAACCACCGCGAGCGGTACCCGATCCTGTCACTAATAAATCTAATTACCATATTCCTGCTTAGCACGGGAACTACCATGCTTCGTCAGCAAGTGAGCCGCAAGATTATCAGCCCGCTTGATCCCACGGTCTCCAACATGCAAGCACCCCGCAACTGGGCAATCCTGGCGGTCGTTGAGGTGCTTAGATTGGTAGTGTCTGTTGAGGGCTTGCTTTGTCTTGAAGGCACCGGGCCAGGAGCAGTTGGGTTCCAGGCAGGTGAATTGGCCGGGAGTGCAGGAGTGGGGACCGCTGTGAGAGGTAGAGTATATGTTAGGATGGCGCTCGGTGAGAGTAGAGTAGGGGATGGAGGGGATTGCTAACCTGTTGCCAGAGCACTTGGGGTATTCGCAGAATATGAGGATGGGATCTGGGTGGGCGTTTCTGGAAGGGTTCACGGGAGCGGGAGGGATGTGAGGGTTGGCTTCGGGGTTGTCTTGGTTAACATCGTCGGGTTTTTTGGTGGTGCCATTCCATGGTCCGAGAACGGAATACCATCCATCCTCTTCTGGGTAGAGTGGGAGATCGCCAAGTCCTGCAGGTAATCCGAGTCGGTTGCCGAGTTCATCGAAACCACATATGCAGGCAAAGGGGTTTGAGCCTACGTCATACCTGCTCTGGGTTAAAAAAAAAAAGCAAACAGAGACTCACATATTTCCAGTGTGACAGTAAGTTCAGCAAGCAGCTAAAGTGCGAAACTAGCGTCTTCCGACCAAAATTTGTGAGAGAGAAGGGAGGGGCGGAATGCCGTATATTTCTGTTTCTCGAGGAGGCGAATTGCACTTTTTTCTCACCCCTGTTCTGATATCTCGATGTGATATATGCATAAGCCTGCGACTGCAAGAGATACGACGAATAGTTGGCGGTGAACATGAGCCTGCCTGGGAGATGCAGGCTTAAGGTTTCGTGCCGCATGACAACGTATCAATAGCCGCCTTTCATTTGGTGAATCGGTATTGTTCTCGCCATACCAGTAACTTATGAGTACCGGGGTTGTGGGTAAGTCTGACAAACCTCCCCTCATGGGCTTCAAGCCTTCTGGGCCACTCAGAGGACTGAATTTTCTCAACCCTGGTCCCGAGAGTTTGACAGACTTTTTTCCTTCACCAAATTATCAAGGAATATCTACCAATTATGTGTTCTTGGAGGCTTCTATTTGCATATAAACTCGACCCTGGGGGAATTTCGCTAGAATTTTGCGCACGCCTCACTTGAGTATTGTCTGCCACCGGCGAAACAGGACGGCCACGGGGAGGGATCAATTAAGAGTGATGATTTCCGTTTTTGCCTCGCCGATATGGCACACTTGTATACTGCCTCTAGGGCTTGAATTTGGGTGCGGTTAGTGGTAAGACTGGTTTTATTCTGTGGGAAAGCTCAGAGGAAAACGACTGGGTTTGCTCCGGGTGGCCTGTAGAATAGAATGACTAGCGAACCGGCAATGCCTGTCTGGTTTGTTTCATTTAATAAATCATCAGAAAGGGTAGGCCATGGGCCTCAGTTCCGCTCCTGACTTGCATACAACCATTCCTCATATTCCAAATCCGAAGTCTATACTGAGTTATGCCTGGTGTGTGGATTTTCACCCCCGGCGCTTTGTGCTGTGGAGAGAAACACTGCTAAAAGATGAATCTTGACCGGTTAGGTGTGACAAGGTGAAAGGAAAATACACGAGACCATAATACGAGATGCAACTCTAATACCCTGGTGAGGTGGTCAATTACCGGGATCCTACTTGAGAGGCTCTTACAATATGCCGGTAGAAGTCTGCAATCGGCTTTTTGAATTCTTCTAAGTTATTAAAACAGTTCCAGTAACTCAGTCCAAAAAGCGACATTTTTCAAGCAAACTAAAAAACCATCTGTGCAGCTGGAAGCTTGAAATCGGAGGAGGGTGTTTTGATCTTGATTCTATCTTCGCACATAGAAGGAAAACAAGCATCATTAAATACATAAATCAGAAAAAAATTCGCATTGTAAAGTCTTCCTCTCTGAGCCTCACTTCCCCACGATAACATCCGCCGTGCCCCTTCTCTCTCCATCTAACCTCACGTGATCTCTTCTTTCATTTCCTTCGATTCCTCTTCTTCGCTCCTCTTCACTCAAGCTTTTGTGATTCTCTCCCAGCTGCTATTTCGTTCTCTAACTTCCAGATTATGTTTGCTTGTCCTTTATGCGAGAGATAATCAATTCTAGATATGTGGCCTTTGCTCTTAATGTGCCAGGGTCATGCTATCAATTACATTACAAATCGCCGGTGATTCGCTGTAACATTGATATTTCCTGGATATTGATGGCGGTGGTGGCGCGATAGCGTAGGCGAAGCTGATAGAGAAGGATTTTGTGGTGTGTATTCTCCATGGAGGTTGCAAGCTACGGTTCACTTTAAGTACCGTAGTGAAAGGTTGAAAACTCTACATGTGTAACCATACTCGGGCGCAAATTAAAGATCCGGAAAAAGTGACTTGAAATATCTGTGTTGCAACCATACATTTTGTTTGTCACTTTTTCCGGATCTTTAATTTGCGCCCGAGTACATCAGTTCATGCAGTAGAACTCTCACCCGTCCAGACTTCTGTGTTCCTCCATCACATGAACGCCTCCGGTTGCCCGCGCTCCCCCCCGCCCCTAATGCAACTTTCTACACTGGGATTATTATCCTATCGGTAGTTCTCTATGTAACTCACTGTTATCCACTATTACTGATGGTTCCTTGCTATCCACCCTGGTAGCTGGCTTCACCCGTAGTCCCCCATAGCCATTCATGGCCGCTCTTCTACCACTGCAGTCCCTCCGGAATATCTCAGGTTTCCGGGCCCGTCGTCCTTTGTGATAATCGCTGTCGTTGGTTTTTTACGGAAGCGATGCTCCTTTCGCTGTCCGGGCTAGTCTTGGGATTTGGGCATTCTAGGACCCTTCCGCCCATTTAAAACGCCGCTATGTATAGTAGACAATTATCAATTCCTGATAATCGGGAATATTAATACGCTCGCGAGGCGCAAGGAGAGAAGCAGTTGTATATTGGACTATGATTGGACGTAACTAAAGGAACCAAAAGAGGGTCAAGGGAAATGGGCAGCCACGGTGAGTAATTTGTAGAAAGATGGGAGAAAGGGAACTAAATGAGGGAAAATAAAGAAAAAATCACAGCGAATATTTTCTGGTCATAAAACAGATAGATACTGGGCGCGCTAAGATATGACAAAAGAGAGGGAAGGTATACCGTAACTAGGTGGAATGTAGAGGGGAAATTGGGAAAGGAGTAGAAGAGAATATCACAAGAACCAGGGAAGACAAAGAAGATTACAAGAGAAAGACTATTCCATCATCAGGAAAACGCATAGGGCGACAGCCACCGCGAGCGGTACCCGATCCTGACACTAATATACCTAATTACCATATGCCGGCCCAACACGGGAAATACCATGCTTCGTCAGCAAGTGAGCAGCAAGATTATCAGCCCTCTTGATCCCACGATCTCCAACATACAAGCACCCCGCAACTGGGCAATCATGGCGGTGATTGAGGTGCTTAGATTGGTAGTGTCTGGTGAGGGCTTGCTTTGTCTTGAAGGTGTCGCGCGAGGAGCAACCGGGAGCCAGGCAGATGAGTTGACTGGGAGCGTAAGAATGGGGGCCGCTGTGTGGGGGGCAGAGTACGAATTAGTATAGCGCTCGGTGAGAGTAGGGTAGGGGGTGAACGGGGATTGCTAACCTGTTGCCGGGGTATTCGCAGAATATGAGGTTGGTATCTAGGCGGGCGTTTCTTGGAGGGTTTACCGGAGGAATTGGGCTGTCGAGGTTGGCTTCGGGGTAGTCTTGGCTAACATCCTCGGGGCTATCGGTGGTGCCCTTCCATGGTCCGAGAACGGAATACCAGCCATCCTCTTCTGGGGAGAGTGGGAGGTTGCCAAGTCCGGCAGGTAATCGGAGTCGGGCATCGAGTAGATCGAAGCCACATAGTTAGGGCCAAGGAGCCCTTGCTAGAAATCCTGCTGGGGTTAAAAAAAAAAGCAAACTACGACTCACATATTTCAGGTGTGACAGTAAGTCAAGTAAGCAGCCAAAGTGCAAAACTAGCGTCTTTCGACCAAAATTTCTATGAGAGAGGGGAGGGGGGGAACGCTGTCTACTCGAGTATTTCTGTTTCTCGAGGAGGATAATTGCACTTTTTCCGTACCCCTGTTCTAATATCACAAGGTGATAAATGCAGAAGCCTGCGGCTGCAAGAGCCACAGCGAATCCTCGGTGGTAAACATGAGGCCGGGAGATGCAGGCTTAAGGTTTCGTGCCGCATGGCAACGTATCGATAGCCGCCTTACATTTGGTGGAGGAATAGTCCCCGTCAAACCAGCACGAGTACCGGGGGTTGTGGGTAAATCCGTAGAACCTCCCTCATGGGCTCCACTCCCTCTGGGCCACTCTGAAGAGGGGACGGGATTTGCTCAAGCCTGGTGCCGCGAGTTAGACCAACTTTTTTCCTTCGGCAAATTATCAAGGAATCTATCAATTATGTGTTCTTAGAGGCTTCCATTCGCATACAAACTCGACCGATGAGAGAGAATTTCGACAGACTTTTGTGCACACCACTTGAGTATTGTGTACCACCGGCGAAACAAGACCGCCACGAGCAGGGATCTATTACTCGTGACGATTTCTGTTTTTTGCCTAGCCGATATGGCGCACTTGTGTACCTCCTCTACGGTTTCAATTCTGGTCCGGTTAGTGCTAAGACTGGTTCGATTCTATGGGGAAGCTCATGGGAAAACGGTTGAGTCTGCTCTGAGCGGCCTTGTAGCATGCCCGGTGAACCGGTAATTCTTACCTGGTTTGTTTCACCTGATAAACCATCACCACGGTCCAATTTTCCAAAGCTGAACCAATACATTAAGATTATAAGTAGTATGTGAGGAAATAGAAAACCAGAGAAAACAGAGCAGTAAGGAAATCAACACCCTTCTTGCAAGTCCTTCCTTCCATCACACTGGTTGTGTAATTCCACTGTCGGAGGCATTGGGGGAATGTCGCTGCCCTTGTCGCTGGAGATCGTTGCCACCGATATATCCCGGGGCGGCAAATGCGGGCGCAATATTGGAGGTAAGGGAGGGGGGGGGGGGACAAAGAACGTGAGCTGTAGCGAGCTTAGAGATGAGAATGCGAGTTGTAGCGAGCTCGAGGTCTCCAACTCCGGGAAGTTCGATGGTTCTCCACCTGCTGCACGCTCCCGGTCCTCCAGCCTCCAGGCAAGAACGCGTCTAGCTAAACCTATGTCCCCTCCACCCTCACGTGACCCGAGCGATACCCCACACGCTTTTGCCCAATTGGCAATGGGTTGCTCCAACCCAGCAATAAACCTTTGGTTAAGACCCTGACTTGCGAATACCTATTTCTGATGTCCTAAATCCGAAGTCTATATTGAGTTATACCGGAGAGATACGATAGAATTTCCTCCAGGCACTTTGGGCTAAGGTGAGAAAAGTAGCAGAAAGATCCTATTTCAGTCACTGGGTGTGATGAAATAAAAAGAAGATACAGGAGACCTGATATACTAGGAAAGGCATTTCCAATAGCCCAGCGAGGTTCTCAATTACAGGTACCCTAATTGGGGAGTTCCTACAGTGTGGTGATAGAAGTATACGATCGACTTTTTGAATTCTTCTAGGCTACTAAAACAATTTCACTAGTCCGAAATACAACAGTTTTCAAGCAGGTCAGAAAACCATCTGTGCAACTGAAAAGCAGAAATCGGCGGAGAATGTCTTGATCTTGATTCTATCCTCGCACTTAGAAGGAAAACAAGCATCATTAAATACAGAACGGTGAAAAACATTCACAGTCTAAAGTCTTCCTCTCTCAGCCCCACTTTCCTCACAATAACATCCGCTCCCTTCTCTTTTCATCCAACCTCACATGATCTCTTTTCTATTGCCTTCGGTTCCTCCTCTTCTCCTCTCTTCACCCGAACTTCTTTGCTTCTCTCCCAGTTGCTGTTTTATTCTCTGACTTCCGGGTTACGTTTGCTTGTCCTTTATTCGAGAGATAATGAATTCTAGATATGTGGCCGTTGTTCTTAATGTGCCAGGGTCATGCTATCAATTACATTACAAAGCGCCAGCGATTCGCCGTAAATTTGATATTTCCTAGATATTGATGGAGGTGATGGCACGATCGCGTAGGCGAAGCGGATAGGAGAAAGATGTGGTGTGTATTCTCTCTGGAGGTTGCTAGTTACGGTTCACCTTAAGTAGTGAAAGGTTGAGTACTCTACATGCGTAACCCTATACATCCGTTCATGCCGTAGAACGTTCACCCGTCCACACTTTGGTGTTCCTCCATCATGCGTGTGCTTCCAGTTGCCTGTGCTCCTCTCTGCTCCTAATACAACGTTCTACTACTAGGATCATTATACTATCGGTAGTCGTCTATGTAACTCACTGTGATCCACTATTACGGATAGTCCCCTGCTATCCAGTCTGGTAGCGGTCTTCACCCGTAGTCCCCCATAGTCATCCATAGCCGCCATCCTACCGCCACCGTCCCTCCAGAAAATATCTCAGGTTTTCCGGCCCGTCGTCCTTTGTGATAATCGCCGTCTTGGGTTTTTTACGGGAGCGATGTTCCTTTCGCTGTCCAGTCTAGTCCCGGGATGTTTGTATTTTAGGACCCATCCGCCCATTTAAAACATTGTTATATAGACAATTATCAATTCCTGATAATCGGGAATATATCAATACACTCGCGAAGGGCAAGGAGAGAAGCGATTGTATATTGAACTATGGCTGGACGTATTTAAAGGAACCAAAAGAAGGTCAAGGGAAATGGACGCCTGCAGAGGGCGATTTGTAGAAAGATAGAGGAAAGGGAACGAAATGAGGGAAGAGAGAAAGGATAAAAAGAGACTTATTTTCTCGTGGTAAAACAGATAGTTACTGGGCGCACTAAGATATGATAAAAGAGTAGGAAGGTATTCCGTAGCTAGGTGGAATGTAGAGGGGAAATTGGGATAGGGGTGATAGAGAATATCACAAAGACTGGGGAAGACAAAGGAGTTTATAAGAGGAAGACTATTCGATCATCAGGAAAGCTGGGAAGACAACAACCGCGAACGATACCAACAATCATGACAGCAACAAACTTAATTCCCATACGCCGGCCTAGCACGCGAAATACCATGCCTGCTCAGCAAGTGAGCAGCAAGATTATCAGCCCGCTTGATCCCACGATCTCCAACATACAAGCACCCAGCAGCTGGGCAATCCACACGGACATTGAGGTGCTTAGATTGGTAGTGTCTGTTGAGGGCTTGCTTGGTCTTGAAAGGGTCGGGCCGGGAGCAATTGGGTGTCAGGCAGGTGAATTGACCTGGAGCGCAGGAATGAGGGCCACTGGGGGGGAGGTAAAGTACCGGTTAGTATGGCGCTTGGTGAGAGTAGAGTAGAGGGAAAAGGGATTGCTAACCTGTTGCCGGAGCACTTGGGGTATTCGCAGAATATTGGGGTGGGATCTGGGCGGGCGTTTCGGGGGGGGTTTACCGGAGAAATTGGGATGTCGAGGTTGGCTTCCGGGTTGTCTTCGTTAGCATCGTCGGGGTTATCGGTGGTGCCCTTCCATGGTCCAAGAACGGAATACCACCCATCTTCCTCTGGGTAGAGTAGGAGATCGCCAAGTCCTGCGGGTAATCGGAGCCAGTTGTCGAGTCCGATGGAGGGAAGAAAGAACGATCTATTCCTGCGGGGGTTAAAAAAAAAAAGCAAACGGGGACTTACATATTTCCGGTGTGACAGTAAGGTAGGAAAGCAGATAAAGTGCAAAACTAGCGTCTTCCGACCAAAGTTTGTATGAGAGAGGGGAGGGGGGGGATGCGGCATATTTCTGTTGATCTGGAATGCAAATTGCACTTTTGCGTACCCCTGCTGTTCTAATAAAATATTACAATGTGAGATATGCATAAGCCTGCGGTTGCAAGAGACACGACGAATACTCGAGCACTCGAGTAGTAGTTGGCGGTAAACATGTGCCTGGGAGATGCAGGCTTAAGGTTTAGTGCCGCATGACATCGTATTGATAATCGCATTTCATTGGGGAGGGATAAGTCCCCGCCGTACAAGACAAGTCCCAGTACGAGTACCGGGGGTTGTGGGAAATTCTCTCGCATTGGCTCTAAGTCTTCTGGGCCACCCGGCGGACGGAATTTGCTCAAGCCTGGTGCCGAGAGTTCGACAGACATTTTTCCTTCATCAAATTATCAAGGAATCTACCAATTATGTGTTCTTGGAGGCTTCCGTTCGCGTGCGCACTCGGCCTCTGGGAGGGGATTTCGACAGACTTTGCGCACACACTACTTAGGTATTGTATGCCACTTGCGAAACAGGACGGCCACGAGCAGGGATTAATTACGACTGATGATTTCCGTTTTTTGCCTAGCCACTTGTGTACCGCCTCTACGACCTGAATTTGGGTCCGATTAGTGGTAAGACTAGTTTGATTCTATCGGAAACCTGATGGGAAAACTGCCGAGTTTGCACCAAGTGGCCTGTAGAGTAGCATGGCTAGTGAACCGGCAATGCCTGTCTGGTTTGTTTCACCTAATAAATCACAAATATTATCCGCCATGAACCTTAGTTAAGATCCTAACATGAGAATACCTATTCCTGATGTCCTAGATCTGAAGTCTATATTGAGTTATGCCGGAATGTGTAGAATTTCCTACCGGCGCTTTATGCTATGGAGAGAAACACTGCTAAAAGATGATTCTTGAGCGGTTAGGTGACAAAATGAAAGGAAAATACAAGAAACTTTAACACGAGAGGTAACTCCAATGCACTGACGAGGTGGACAATTACCGGGATCCTACTTGAGAGGTTTTTACAGTGTGCCGATAGCAGTCTAAAATCGACTTTTGGAATTCTTCTAGGCTATTAAAGCAATTCCAGTGGTCTAAAATGCAACATTTTTCCAAGTGAATCAAAAGATTATCTGCACAACTGGAAGCTTGACATCGGAGGAGGATGCCTTGAACTTGGTTCTATCTTCACAATTAGAAGGAAAACAAGCATCCTTAAATTCATAACTCCGAAAAACATTCACATTCTAATGTCTTCCTCTCTCAGCCTCACTTTCCCCACGATAACATCCGCCCCCTTCACTCTCAATCTAACCTCAGGTGATCTCTTCTCTTTCATTTCCTTCGGTTCCTCCTCTTCACTCCTCTTCACCATGACTCCTTTGGTTCTCTCCCAGCTCCTATTTCATTCCCCCTTTCCGGTTTATTTTTGCTTGCCCTTTATGCGAGAGATAATGAATTCTAGATATGTGGCAGTTGTTCTTTATGTGCCAGGGTCATGCTATCAATTACATCACAAAGCGCCGGTGATTCGTCGTAACTTTGATATTTCCTGGATATTGATGGAGGTGATTTCATGATGACGGAGGCGAAGCTGATAGGAGAAAGATGGTGTGGTGTGTATTCTCTACGGGGTTTGGTGGCCACGGTTCACCTTAAGTAGTAAAAGGTTGAAAACTCTTCAGCGTAACCCTACATATCCGCTCACGCAGTAGAACTTTCACTCGTCCACACTTCGGTGTTCCTCCATCGTGTGGGCTTCCTGTTGCCTATGCTCCTCTCTGCTCCTATACAACCTTCTACTACTGGGATTATTATACTATCGGCAGTCGTCCATGTAACTCACTATGATCCACTATTACCGGTATTCCCTTGCTATCCAGCCTCGTAGCGGTCTTCACCCGTAGTCCCCCATAGTCATCCACAGTAGTTATCCTACCGCTACTGTCCCTCTAGAATATCCCAGGTTTTTGGGCCCGTCGTCCTTTGTGATAATCGCCGTCTTTGGTTTTTTACGGGAGCGATGTTCCTTTTGCTGTCTGGGCTAGTCCCGGGATGTGGGTCTCCTAGGACTTTTCCGCGCATTTAAAACACTGCTATGTAGACAATTATCAATTCCAGATAACCAGGGATATTCATACGCTCGCGAAGTGCAAGGAGAGACGCAGTTGTATATTGACTATGACTGGGCGTATCAAAAGAACCAAAGGAGGGGCATGGGAAATGGACGGCCACGGAGGGCGATCTATGGAAAGATAGAGGAAAGGGAACTAAATGAGGGAAGAAAAAGAAAAAATCAAAGGGGAAGTATTTTCCAGCCATGAAACAGATACCCGCGCACTAAGATATGATAAAACAGTGGGAAGGTAAACCGTAGCTGGGTGGAATGTAGAGGGGAAATTGGGAAAAGAGTAGATGGAGAATATCACAAGGACTAGGGAAGACAAAGGGGTCCATAAGGAAAAGACTATTCCATCATCAGGAAAGCAGGTGGGAAAACAACAAGCGCGAACGATACCATCAATCCCGACACCAACGAACCTAATTCCCATACGCCGGCTTAGCACGGGAAATACCATGCTTGCTCAGCAAGTGAGCAGCAAGATTATCAGCCCGCTTGATCCCACGATCTCCAACATACAAGCACCCAACAACTGGGCAATCATGGCGGTCGTTGAGGTGCTTAGCTTGGTAGTGTCGGTTGAAGGCTTGCTTGGTCTTGAAGGTGCTGGGCCAGGAGCAATTGGGTTCCAGGCAGGTGAATTGGCCGGGGGCGAAGGAGTGGGGGCCGCTGTGGGGGGGTTGAGTATAGGTTAGTATAGCGCTCGGTGAGAGTGAGGTAGAGGATGGAGAGAGATTGCTAACCTGTTGCCAGAGCACTTGGGGTATTCGTAGAATATGAGGGTGGGATTTGGGCGGGTGTTTCTTGGAGGGTTTACCGGAGGAATTGGGATGTCGGGGTTGGCTTCCGGGTTGTCTTGGTTATCGGTGGTGCCCTTCCACGGTCCGAGAACTGAATACCAGCCATCCTCCTCTGCATAGAGTGGGAGATTCCCGAGTTCTGCATGTAATCCAGGTCGATTGTCGGGTTCATCGAAGCTACGAAGCTAAAGTGATAAATTCGGAGGGTGCCGCCTGGAGAGGGTTATAAAAAAAGCGAACAGAGACTCACATATTTCCGGTGTGACAGTAAGTTAGGTAAGCAGCCAAAGTGCAAAACTAGCGTCTTACAGACAAAATTTGTATGAGAGAGAGGATGGGGGAATGCCGTATATTTCTGTTTCTCGAGGAAGGGAATTGCACTTTTTTCTCACCCTTGTTGTTCTGATATCTTCATGTGATATATGCATAAGCCTGCGACTGCAAGAGCTACAGCGAATCGTTGGCGGTAAACATGAGCCTGGGAGATGCAGGCTTCGGCCTTCCTCCTGTATTACAACGTGTCGATAGCCGCCTTTCATTGGGTGGAGGAATATTGTCCCCGCAATATCAGTACGAGTACTTGAGAACCTGTACTTGAGTATTGTATGCCACTGGCGAAACAGAACGGTGACGATCGGGATCAATTACTAGTGACGATTTCTGTTTTTTGCCTAGCCGATATAGGCAGACTTGTTTCCCATCTCTGTGTTGAGAACTATCGGGTGTGAAGGAGTGGAAGCGAGTAGTTACACAAGTTCAAAAGGAGAGCGGCCACCGGAGAAAGCGAACGACTTGTATTGCTAATTGAACAAGAAGAGGATTAGGAGAGAAAAAGAAAGAAGAGAAGAAACAGAGAAGAAAGAAAGAAGAGGGGCAAAGATTCTGAGAGGGGACAGGGGGTGACGCATGTGGTCACGAGGTATCACTCGTAACCACAGCAAGAGAGAGTACCCCCCTTACCACAGGTTCCAATGTGGGTCCGGCTACTGGTAAGACTTGTTTGATTTTGAGGGAAACCTCATGGGAAAACGGCTGAGTCTGCATCGAATGGCATTGTATAAGAGCATGACTAGCGAACCGGCGATGCCTATCTGGTTTGTTTCACTTAATAAATCACCGCAAAGGGTAAGCCATGAACCTTAGTTAAGATCCTGACTTGCGAATACCTATTCCTGATGTCCAAAATCTAGTTATGTGAGGCGTAGAATTTCCTATCGGTGCGTTGTGCTGGGGAGAAAAACACAGCTAAAAGATGATTCTTGAGCGGTTAGGTGACAAAATGAAAGAAAAATACAAGAAACCTTAATACGGGGGGGTAGCTCCAATGCCCTGGCGGGGTGGTCAATTACCGGGATCCTACTCGCTCGTCTTTGCCAAGAATACCTCCGCCAGCCGATATTTTGCTGGAGTCCCCACCAAATATTGGGCTCACGGAGGTATTCTTGGCAAAGGCAGGCGAGTACTATACTTGAGAGGTTCTTATAGTGTGCTGGTAGAAGTCTACAATCGACTTTTTGAATTCTTCTACTCGAGTAGTCTATCAAGACAATTCCAGTGGTATGTGCGTACGCTGTTTCCTAGGTCCATAATCGTGACACATTGCGCGGGGTGTAACCAACTCCGCCGAGGAGCAACGGCAGTCCAAACCCTTTGACGAATTCTACGCATGCACCGTGGGCTTTGATATTGAGGTTGAAACAACCGAGTTTATCACTCCCAAGCGAGTCCGCGCCGCATTGGAGGACTACCGATGTGGGACGATACTTTCCTATAACCGACTCCACAATCTGCTTGAATGATCGAACGTACGACTCGTCGATGCCGTCTTTCGACGGTACGTTCAATGCATAGTGTTTTCCTGCGCCGCCTCCGATGTCGTCCCAATTGCCTGTCACGGGGAAAAAGTTGTCCTTGTCGTATTTGTGTAGGGGAAGTGTCATTACTCGGTCTGTAGAGAAGAACGCTTGCTCTACACTGTCTCCGTGGTGGACGTCGATGTCGATGTATAATACTCGGGGATGGTTCGGAGGAGTTGGAGTATGGCCAGGACAATGTCATTTATGTAGTAGAACTCGGAAGCTTCTGATTCTTGGCATGGTGAAGACCTCCGGACCAGTTTATCGCTACGTCGGACTGGTGATTAATTAGCTTTTTGGCAGCATCGAGGGAGGCGCCGGCGTACAGGCTGCAGTAATCCCAGATGCCGTCGAAGATTGGGCAATCGTGGCCGATGTTGAACTTTGAGAGGTCGTTGGAAAATTCTTGAGTATTGTGAGGGATCGCCCTGATAGCAAGGTCAGTACACTATTCGGTCTAGGTCCACGCAAACTGAGTGTTAACCTGGTCCGGAAAGTTCAAGCCGAATCTCACCGCTTCAAGAACTCTAGGTAATCAGCTTCATGGGGGTCCTTGAGCTCGTCCTCGTTCGCCGGCTTTGTGGCGTAGGTGTCCATATGCCTGTGCAACCCGTACCCAAGAACTAGTTGGTTCGTTAATGTGAGCCTCCACGGTTTCATGGGGTGAGCTGCGCCAAAGTGGTGATTTTCGGCCCTGGCGTTGTGATGGTAGGAGACCTGAAATATGTTAGTTTAGAGATTCACTCCAAATATAATGGCCGGGGCGGTCTCGCCTTTGCTTTTGGTCCTGGGGTTAGCTCTATTACGGGCATGCTCGCTGCCGATTTAACATCAAGAGAAATGGTGGAGTTTCCATTTCGATCCCACAAGTCGTGGGTCTGAACGATTGACATTCCGGGAGCTAGTGAGCTTGTCAGGGCCCGACTGGTTGGCGGAATTAATCACGCTCGGCGAGAGGGCCGCGGTATTGTGAGGAAACAAAATGCTGTTGTAATAAAGGCGGAGTAGGGACTCTTTGAGTGTTGACCGGGTACTATTTGGGGTTGCGACCTGAGACAAGCTTTCACCCCTTTTACCTGGTCACATGACGGATGCCGCTAGCTTTGCACGATTTGAGCCTCACTCCGACTCTGACCTTAACCCCAACGTCACGACATCCCGCCTCCCAAGAACCCCTAACAGCCTTTTCACTCCCGCCATACCGATACCTTCCCTCTATACCCCTAACAAAGCTCAACTTACCGCCCTTTCCTTCGACCAGAAAATCTGCAATAATCATGGCTGAAGACGCCGCCACTGTGCTGGAACAGTTCATTCACGACGGTACCGATCGCTCGTTGCTCCCCTTTTTCAGTTCGGACGAAAACTAACCCTACTAGTTGCCAATCTACCGGCCGAGATTGCCCACATTTATGAGGAAATTCAAGCGAAAGATCGTATTTTAAAGGAGCATCGTGATAATGCCTTGGCACGTGACAGCAGCTTACAAAGGCATATAAAATGCATGGAAGTCACGTGGAACACCCCAAAGAGACCTTATATGTCGAGTATATCAAGAAAGCATATGAGGAAATCAAAGAAATTCAAGACGAGAAGGTTCTATTGGCACACAAAGCCGATGACCTGGTAGTATTCTAAATGTTCTACTTGCCCGCAAACCCCTTTCACTAACTGTCAATAGGTTGAGAAACATATGAAACGTCTCGATGCCAAAATCACCGACCTTACCCGCGACGGCCTCATGCCCCCAGATTCTCTCCTCGCATCCCCATATCCCAAGAACCTCCCCGCATTCGCACCGCGCCAGTCTTCGATGCGCGCATCTCCAATGCATATTGCCCGTACCCCTCTCAGCACCCCACCGCTAATCCCACCCCAGTTGCGATCCCCACGCATATTACACCAGCCGCAACACCGGTTGCCTTCCCTACTCCCCAAAACGTGTCCACCCCTCGCGACTCCCACGAAAATAAGCGGCGGCGGCTGACGGCACCTCCTAATACAGCTCCAGTAATCTCCTCAAACCTCGTGTCGCATCCTTCTGCTCCAGGCATCCGGCCGGACCCGCTAGGCCAAGCCCGGAGGTCCAGCACCCCTAATGTGAACATGAAGAAGCGCAAGAATCCTCCTAAAAGAGAAGTGCTTTCTGAAGACGACGACGACGACGACGAACTAAATAAGGAGGGTGGTGAGGATAAACGGCTTTACTGTACTTGCCAGCAAGTGTCTTGGGGGAACATGGTTGCCTGTGACGATGGGGACTGCCCATATGAGTGGTTTCATTGGGGTATGTCATCTCTTCCATTCCTCGCCCCCCCGCGTCGCATCACTGACTGGCCGGTTGTTATAGCCTGCGTAAATCTAACAAAAGAGCCTCCGGGGAAGTGGTTTTGTGCTACCTGCACCCAGCGAAGGGAAGCAATAAAGTCCATCAGGTGGTAGCTGGTAGTGTTCTCTGGTAGAGCCTTCTTTTATTCTATCCATCGTTTTTAAACCCGCTAGGTTAGCTGTTTCTGTATTATAATTGGGAAATTCTCGCATCCAAGGAGCGTTATCATCTTATCTGTTTTCAAAGTGTTGTGGGGGGGAGATTGCTGGGGATAGCATCGTTATTTAATAGTGTTTGACACCATTGGTACCATAATAGCTTTCGTTTCTTTCCCCATCAAGGTTTCTAATCGGGCCTTCTGAATTTGGGCGGTTATATTGGTTGGGTCCGCGGAATTTTTTATAAGCAGGGCTTAATTAGTATTCTACTATTACATTAGCTTCCCGGTCTAGCAATATTGCACACCTCCAATAACAGGATGAGATCCCATCCGGACAACGAATGTTTACAATACCAGCGAGCACTACGGTATTGGGGGATAGCAGAATAATCAGAATGACTTTGTGTGGTTACTGGCCAACCCCTAATCCCATTGCTCCACAATTTTGAACAAAATCAAAAGAAATTATAGACAGTTAAAGTAGGTGGTGATAGGCTCAATGAATGAGACCAATACCTACTATTTCGTTTCTCTTACCGGTATCCAACAGATAGTATTGTACATCTCGGACATCTCGGGATTGTTTTTGCATAAAGTAGGCTTGACAAAGTTACCAACGATGTTTGCGATATTTGCGAATTCGGACCTGGGGCTCCGGATCGATGAACTGCGGCTTTCCAGACCTCATGCTTCCGGAATCTCGTGGCCGCGCGACGCGGGGAGGAAATGGTCCGTTGATTCTCTCATGCACAATCACACCACCACCGACCCCAGCACTCCATCATGATCCGCCGCCGCTCCCGTCTAACACTCCTCCTCCTGCTCCTAACCTGCGCATTCCTATTCCTCAACCTATCAATCCTTCCCGCCCCCTTCCTCCTTCTCCCCCGCCCCCCTTGTTAGACCCTGGTCGCGTCTTCATAGCTTCCAACCACTGCAACTCCGAATCCATTCTCCGTTCGCACTGGTCTGATGCCGTCACGCGGCTCATCGTCCGCCTGGGCGTAGGGAGTGTGTACTTTTCGCTGTACGAACCCGGCAGCTGGGATGACATCAAGGGCGCGCGCTACGCGAGGTCGACAAGCGATTGGAAAGGTTGGGCGCCGAGCGGAGGATGATTCTCGAGGAGATGAGGCACGCGGATGAGATCTCGCGGACGCCGAGGGTCGGGGAGGAGGGATGGGTTGTCACGCCGAGGGGGAGGGAGGAGTTGAGGAGGATACCGCTCTTGGCTAAGGCTAGGAACAGGGTTCTTGAACCTCTGCTCGAGCTGCAGGCTGAGGGCGGGAGGAATGGGAGCTTTGACAGGTTGTTGTTCTTGAATGATGTTGTCTTTACTGTTCGCCTACCCCGGTTCCTCGCATGTGCTGGTGGTAAGCTAATCTATGAAAGGGGTGGCAGGTCGAAGACGCATTGAATCTACTAAACACCCGCAATGACGAGTACTCCGCCGCCTGTTCACTGGACTTCCTCGACAGCACCAAATTCTACGACACATTCGCCCTCCGCGACATCAACGGACGTCCTGCCGCTAGCTTGTCCATACCCGTCCCTCGCGTCCGGTCCCTCCCGCGACGCTCTCCTTCTGAACCTCCCCGTCCCCGTCCGCAGCTGCTGGAATGGTATGGTGGTCTTCGACGCAGAGCTCTTCCTGCCGCCTTCTAACCTCCTCTTCCGCGGCATATCCGACTCGCTAGCGGAATGGCACCACCTCGAGGGCAGTGAGTGCTGTCTCATACACTACGATAATCCCGCACCTGAAAAGGGCGTCTGACTGAATCCAAATGTCAGAGTGGCGTATGGGGCGAAGGGATGGGAGTTGGTTCGGCAGGGGGTCGGGTGGCACGGGAGGTGGGAGAGGGCGTGGGGTGGGGTCATTGGGTTTGTGACGGCCTTGTTGGGGCTACCCCGGGGGAATGGGAAGGTGGTGGGGAGGGTTCGGGAGTGGGGGGGTAATGAACCTGGGGTTGATTGCTTGATTGATGAGATGCAGGTTCTGGCAGATAGTGGGTGGAAGCATTTATAATGGACACTTTTTTTCCCTTCACCTTCCCATTTGAATATAACTTATTAATTGTATGGTTGCCAGCTAAAGTGGGAAACGGATATTGTCCAGACCTAACACTGTATACAAATTTTGGGCCGGCGGAGTGGGGGATTGGGAACGGGGGATGGAATATAAAAGCGACTATCATACCTATCATACTGTACTTAGTAGAGGCTGGTGTGATATTATACCTCCTCCTCCTCCTCCTCCTCCTCCTCCTCCGCCTCCGCTTACACCTGCAATGGTTGAAATTTTCCTTTCCTATGGCGGACGAAACTCGATATCACCCACTTTTCCTAAACTATAATACTAAAGTGCTGGAAAGTATGATGGCTTCTTTTCTTCTTCTTTTTATTTTTATTTTTACATTCTGTCTGGTTGGCCCGTGGGTTGTTGTAATGACTCGTGTGGGTTGGGTTGACACTTTGCACCGGGGGGGGGAGGGGGGCTAGGAGTGATGTTTCGTGATCTGGGGTAATGGCGTGTGCTATGATCGTAGATCCTAAATGTTAATAGCTGTACTCACACTGCCGAGGGCTAAGTGGGTCATGTGATTTTTGATTCAGATACCCCAACGATTTTTAAGCGTAATTGAGTGCTTCTCTTTCTTTCTTATTTGGCCCAGGAAGGCCAGGAGATAGGAGGAGGGTCGGGGCTTGCCTTTGAACATTCTACTCACTTCCTGTGTAGAGGAATCTTGGAAATCGGTTGGAGCCGAAGATCGCGTGACCGACTTAGCACTCGGCAGCATGAGTAGATAAATCCTATTGGATAGGGCCGAGCAAACGGGCACAGTCTCGGTTTTGCTTCTGTGGGTGGGTTGTTTGGTGGTGGGTATGGGCCATTTCTCGGCTGTTGGATCGTTGGTTGCAGAAGTTGACAATTGAAGATGGATGGGTAACTTGGTATGATACTTGTAATTTCCCGACGTTTGTAAGAACGACTGCTATTGTATACGGGTAAAATCTTGAAGCTCCGGTCAGTTTTTCGCCCATGCGCAATAGCAGTCGTTTTATAAACGCCAGGAAATTACGAGTAGCGATGTGGATAGCTTTTTCATTGGGATGTTTCCTGTCGCGTGAGGGGGCTCAGCCTTATGCCGTCTAACTTTGTGATGCACTTTTTCTTAACACCCATGAACCGGAACGGTCTACTCGCAATGTCGGAGGGTCTTTAAAAAGAACGGCTATCGCACAGGGGCCCAGGTTCCGGAGGAAGCGTCAAATTTTGGCGGTCTGGAATAGTAGTCCGTTGGAAAAACGCGTTGAAATTGCGAGTGGATCGGCACGCTCCTCGGTTATTACGTGAAGATGTGGCTAGGGAACTCAGTATGTGGGGGTTCTCGTTGTGGAAGTTATGATATTCGTGGATGTGGGAGTAGCTTGCTGTGTTCTGACGGTAGAGTTTGGGGGATTCGGTTTAAAGGCTTGAATTTCCTATGGTGGTATTCGCAGAAGACTCATGTGGGATGGGGATTCTTTTGGTCGTTTTTTTTCCCTTTTTTATTTTCTTCGAAAATGGACTGTTTTAAATTAGAAACCTGCGCAAGTTAGAAAACTGTACGGTATTCCTGTTTTTTTAAATTCCGGGGTGTTTGCGGTGATGATGGTGGAGTTTCGTCCTGCGGAAGATGGATCTTGAAGTTGCGCAGTATTGTGAGCGAAGGTAACTTAGAGCGGCAGTTTTGGTTTAAGCACCGATAGGAAATGAACGACCAACTAGATGTATGTTACCATGTCACAGAACCGAGTACCGCGGGGGGTCAAAAAAACGCGAACCTCTTATCAACCGAGTACCCAAGATGAAAATCGGGGAAAGTGTTTCCTTCGGTCGCAACCAAACCTGATCAAAATGGCACGGCAAATTTTTTATTTCTCTTGTTGTCGTTGTCCGAATCATTATTGCTGGTTTTAACCTGGGGTACTTGGTTGTTACCCGAAAGGGTTCGCGTTTTTTTGACCACCCGCGGTATGGTATCGGCTCCTTACTCGGGCGCAAATTAAAGATCCGGAAAAAGTGACTTGGAAATATCTGTGTTGCAACTATGCATTTTGTTTGTCACTTTTTCTTTGCGCCCGAGTAGAACCAGCCCCGAGTCTCACGCCAAACCGAGAACGCTAGTCCTAATACGGTAGTATACCAACCTAATTAGGAATTTACTTGGCTAATTATTCAGCAAAACACCCTTTCCTCATATAAGTCTCATTGTCTTCGTTCCCATACAAACTTTGAATGCCTCTGCAGCCCAAACCAGAAGGCTAAAAAGAAAATCCCTCTGTAAATATATTCCAATAACTAATTGGGAAAGCTTTAGAGAAGTAATTTTAAAAATTCCAGCTGTGGGTGCTGTTGTTGTAGGTTGAAATATTGGTCGATGTTGGTTGTTATGAGGGTAGGTTCTAAGGTGCAGGCACCATACTACGCGGAACATATGGGATCCTTGAGAAGCTGATTGGGCTGGTGTTTTCCAACCAAGCAGCAGGTTAGGACCGACCCCGCTTTTCTTCAGCCTCGGTAACCCTATCTATCAATCGACCCTACGGTGCTCAAGGACTCATCTTTTGAATCCTCTGCGTTGAATCCATTCCAAACACCGAAAAAAAACAGAAATGTCGCAATATCGCTTCGGGGGAAGCAGTAGCTCTTTCAATACCAACAGCTTCTTTAATAATAATAATACCACCTCGGACTCATTCAATACCAACTCATACAATAATATCAACTCGGGCAACAATGTGTTTAACTTGGGCCTTGGTAGTGCGGACGAGAGGGATAGGATTTTCACATGGTTATCTCCACTGGAACCCGGGATACGGCACCAGGAGATAAGAGAGCAGCGGGTCGAAGATGTGGGGGACCGGCTCTTACAATCAAAGAAATATCAGAATTGGTTTAACGGCATTCACGGTGACGGACTCAATAATTCGGTCTTGTTCTGCTACGGACATCCTGGGGTCGGGAAGACCTACATTAGGTAGGAAAGTATATCCTCCATGAAGGGAAGGTGTTGCTAAGAAGCTGTATTGGCAGCTCATTGGTAATAGATACATTAGGCGATTGGGCAAAGGGACAAGATGCGATAGTTGCGTGCTTCTACTTCGACTTCACGGTCCAGAAGGAGCATTCTCCGGCGAGTGTCTTGGGCTCCCTCCTGAGACAGGTTGTTTGTGGGCTCGAAGAGATTCCGCCAAAGATAGTCAAGGCCTTTCGAGACCAGAGAAATGTCATCGGGGGCCGGGGGCTGGGATTGGGTGAGATTGTGGAGATGTTGGGGGATATCTCGTCCTCATGGCCCACATTCATATGTATTGATGCCGTGGACGAATGCCTGACTGGATATCGGGTGGAGCTGCTTGATTCACTCAAACAAGTTTTGAGCAAGTCCTCGAGTATCCGGATATTTCTGTCCGGGAGATTGCCGATCCGAGATGAGGTGGAGAAATATCTTCCTGGGAGGGTAGTGGCCGCGCCTATCGTACCCACCAAGGCCGGTATCATTCGGTTCCTGCAGGCGGAACTGAAAAAGGATCAAACACCGGGCGCGATGGACGAGAGCTTGGAAGCGGACATTATGAAGAAGATCCCTGAGACGGTTTCAAAGATGTAAGTAGGAGGCAAAGGCACTGAAAGAGAAGTGTGAAACAGTAAGCTGACAGATCTGTGTCTAGATTCCTGCTAGTATCTCTAAACATCAAGCTGATCCTGCAGGAAACGACGCTCCATCGAAGGCGAGAGAAGCTTAGTACAATGACAGATGGCTTGGGTTTGGGAGGCGCATACGACGCAACTATAGAGCGGATAAAGGCACAGGAAGGGGATAGAGCAAGACTTGGGATAGAGGCTCTGATGTGGATTTCACATTCGGAGAGGCCGTTGAAGGTGGATGAGATATGTCAGGCGCTAGCTGTCGAGATAGGATCGGCCGACATTAATACCAGCAATGTACCTTCGATCCAGACAGTTTTAGGCTGTTGCCAAGGACTTGCGGCGGTCAATAAAGGGTTCTCGACCATTAGGCTGATCCATTTCACACTCAAGGAGTATCTTTCCGGTCGTGCCGAGTTGTTTGACAGACCTCACTCGAAAATGGCGGAAACTTGTTTAACATATCTCAATTTCCGAGCGATTAAGGGCCTTTCAGCCAGGCCCCCCTCTCGCAACCCCAGAGGAACATCCCTTCTGGAATATGACATTCTCAGCCTGCGAGGCATCTCCCTTCTGGAACATGACACTCTCAGCCTGCGAGGCATCTCCCTTCTGGAATATGACTTTCTCAGCCTCCGAGGCACATCCATCGTGGAATATGAGCCTCTCAGCCTCCAGGGCACATCCTTCCTGAAATATTCTTCCCTATATTGGGGAATCCACATGCGAATGGACCTCTCCGATCGCTCCAGTTTCCTTGCGCTTGCCCTTCTTAATCGATACAATAACCATATATCAGCCGAGTTACTTTGGGAGTCAGTCAAGAAGCAGCCTTTCACTCATTACGTTAATTCTATCAAGCCATTTTCTGCACTACATTGTATTTCGTATTTTGGGGTTGCCGAAGTTGCAATTGATATGATAAGGACGGGAAAATGGGGTGTGAACAAGAGAGACAGTGCAGGCCTGACGCCGCTTATGTGGGCTGCGAGGTATGGGCATGAAGAGGTAGTAAAATTGCTCTTGCAACAGAAGAATATTCAACCTGATATGCTGGACACGAGATATGGTCGAACAGCACTCTCGTGGGCTGCTGGGAGTGGACACGAAGGGGTGGTCACGCTATTTCTCGGATCTCAATTTATCGATCTTGGGAGCATAGGCCGTCAGCGTGGAGCCCAGGAAGTAATGGGTGCACTATTTAGAAGGACATACGTCAACCCCGACAGGCCAGATGGTGGTGGCCAAACACCGCTCTCGTGGGCTGCTTGTAATGGGCATGGTGGGGTGGTGAAACTACTATTGGGACGGAAAGACGTTGACCCAGATAGGACCGACAATGGTGGCGAAACGCCACTCTTGTGGGCCGCTAAGAATGGGCATAATGGAGCATTGAAGCTACTGTTGGAACGGAAGGACGTTAGCCCCGATAGGCCTGACAATAATGGGCGAACACCGCTCTTGTGGGCCACCTTTCATGGGAATTATGGAGTGGTGAAAGTGCTCTTGGAACGGGAAGACGTTAACCCTGATAGGGCTGACAATCACGGCGAAACGCCGCTCTTGTGGGCCGCCAAGAGTGGGCATGATGGATTAGTGAAGCTACTGCTGGAGCAGGAAGACATTTACCCCAATAGGCCTGACAATGATGGCCGAACACCCCTCTCGTGGACCGCCCAGAATGGACATGATGGAGTAGTGAAGCTACTTATCCAGCGGAAAGACGTTGGCCTCGATATGCCTGACGATGATGGCCAAACACCTCTCTCGTGGGCCGCCCAGAGTGGGCATGGTAGGGTAGTAAAGCTACTGTTGAATCTGAAAGATATTAGCCCCGATAGGCCAGACGGTAGTGGCCAAACACCGCTCTCATGGGCTGCTTGTAATGGGCATGATGGGGTGGTGAAACTACTCTTGGAACGGAAAGACGTTACCCCCGATAGGCCTGACAATCATGGCCGAACACCGCTCTCGTGGGCCGCCCAGAATGGAAATGATGGAGTGGTGAAGCTACTTCTCGGACGGGAAGACGTTAGCCCCGATCAGCCCGACAATGGTGGCGAAACACCTCTCTCCTTGGCCACCTTTCATGGGAATTTTAGAGCGGTGAAACTACTGTTGGAACGGGAACGCGTTGGCTCCGATTGCCCTGACAATGATGGTGAAACACTGCTCTTGTGGGCCGCCAAGAGTGGGCATGATGGATTAGTGAAGCTACTGTTGCAGCGGGAAGACATTAACCCCAATGTGTCTGACGGTAATAGCGAAACACCACTCTTGTGGGCCGCTAAGAATGGGTATGGTGGTGTAGTGAAACTACTCTTGGAACGGAAGGACATTGATCCCGATAGGCCTGACAATCATGGCCGAACACCGCTCTCGTGGGCCGCCCAGAATGGAAATGATGGAGTGGTGAAGCTACTTCTCGGACGGGAAGACGTTAGCCCCGATAAACCTGACGATTATGGCCGATCACCGCTCTCGTGGGCCGCCCAGAATGGACATGATAGAGTAGTGAAACTACTATTGGAACGGGAAGACGTTACCCCCCATAGGCCTGACCATCGTGGCCGATCACCCATTTCGTGGGCCGCTCGGAATTGGCATCGTACGGTCGTGAAGCTACTCGACGCCTGAAAGCCTGCAACGCCCAGCGCAGTATAATATATCGCCTCTTTTCCCATCTTTGCGCTTGCCCATTTTATAACCCTTGCGGGCGCTATACCACTATTTCTATCCACTCCCTTATTCTCGTTCAGCCTCTCAGGGCGATGAGACTATCTTCTGTCGGTGGTCATTATCCGTACCGGAAATGTCACGTTAGTCGGAGATGTTCGTGCCATCAAGTCTGAGATATATAGCTGAAGGATATTCGCTTTTTGATTTCCCTTTTTTTTGGCGTTTTACGGATTAATTTAGGTTTTTTTTCTTTTGGGGGGGTGGGGGGGGAGGCGCCCCCTTCCCGTGATACAATTCTTGTATTTCTCAATTCCTTTATTCAATAGAGAGGGCTTTGGTTGGAGCATAGTGTATGGTATTACAACGGAATTTCCTTTGGGAGATCTCTCAATCTTGCCTCTTATAAATGCTCTACTGTGGGGAGACGAATATAGCGATCTTGAAGATCTAATTACGCATATTGTACTCCTTTCTGGCATTTACCCTATCTCCTGCCGCCTGCCAACAGAGCTATCATATATAGAAGGCTGGGCGGCATACGTAGGAGAAAGGAGAAACTCGGGGAGCCAAAATGGAGTGACCATATGCTTCTAAGTGGAAATTTAAAAAGAAGGCTTCCTGCGAGATCCACACATGCTCTTTTTTTATTACAGAATTGACGGAAGTGGTCAGTGGTCAGAATTGATTGGTAAAGATAGACATGATTTTCCGGAAGCGGAGGGGGGTTGTAGTCAACCATGAAGGTCCTCAGAAAGTCTTTAGCAAGTGCATTTGTTCAAGGGTTAGAATTATCGGCGGAGGCAGTTCTATGGTTGTGTCTTATCTCTATTATTACTGAAGGACGCAGGCAATAAGGATACACATGAGGAGAAATCGGTGCGTATGGGAAGCCGTGGAACGACCGAGATAATTTCTTTATAATATTTCTCATATCCTCATATTTTGGCTAGTTAGTTATTGGGGGCTGGGAGAACGAAGTTTCCGGTTATACCTTCCAATCGCCCGGCGCTCTCCACACCCCACCTCAAGCCTTCCACAGTCAGACTATTTCCGGCTCCCCCGAGATCTCAAAGGGACTGACTGGGATATCTGGCATAATACTCGAGTAGTAGGATAAAATTTGGTAATTGTGGGAGTAGACCTACAACACATGGACTTACCCCGCCTGCATCCCCTGGCATGGGTATCTCTATTTAGTGATCCGAGAGACTCATGATCAGCATTCGCGAGCGGTAAGTCCGGTCAAGCTTGAGGGCTAAGGCGGTCGGCTTGGGTTTATTTCGCGGGTGGCCGGGCCCGACTGTGGGCCACGGTCAGGCTTTAGGGTCCTATCTAACCTGCCCTTGCCGGAGTGCAGATATCGGCGGGGGCTTTCGAGTGATAAGATGTGATTATGACAAGATCCAATCATGATAAGATATAATTATGATATCGAATTATGATAAGATATAGGGATCCCTGGTTTGAGCAACATGGGAGGGGGGTCGATGAACACAGGGGCTCACTAAAAAGATTGGACAAAAAACCTGCAGAATTGCCACTTACTATTGGAGATCTTTGAGAAGAAGTTCCGCCTTTGAGTCATGCAATGGTGATCTAGCTCAAGAATACTGCTTTAACCTTCGTGTTTTGTATTCTTTCGCAGGAGTCGTTTAGCTGTGCCTTACCTATTGTGCCTTGACAAAATTTACTGCACATCAATGACCAGGAAAAATTTAGGTCTCAACAACAACGCTCCCTATCAACTCTAGCTATGATAATAAAAAAAGATGTAAAACCTAAATTCATAACAAGGTACGTAGTAGAGATTAAAATTTGATCTGGGAAATATCTCTAAGAGTTGTTCAAAATGCAGGGTGGGGATGATAAACTTCAAAGGTAACGGCGATAAAATACGATACGATACACGGCGAGTGACAAGAGGTGAAACGAAACGCCAAGCAAACTCGCAACGAAAACGATCGTACACTCAAGTGTGGGGAAAATATTTTCACTAACAACCATCTCATGCTCACGCTCAACTATATCTCCGTGATGCTCTCTCTTCACTAACTAATCGGCGAAGACAGGAGCATATATCAACTATAGCACCCTATCCTCCTATGAGCAACCGGGCTACTCCATGTGAGTCTCCCCTTCCTTCCTCATGACTCCCGAGTTAACACAAGGAAAACAAACACCACTGCTCACAACATGCCCATATCTTCCCTTCGGGTGTAAAAACCCTTTTACATCCCTTCCCCTTCCCCTTTTCGACCTTTCCGCTTCCTTCCGGCGGCTGCATTCCTGCATAGGAAATGTTTCCCCGAGCGTCCAAACAAAGCGCCCGAAGCCGAAGCCATATGCCCGAATCCTCAGCACCTATCCTCAGCCAGAAAAACAAGCGTGCTCCCGGAAGCTATCCGAACAACAAAGGAAGTATCATGAGAGTATGGCGAGCAGCATCATTTCCAACAGAGGAGGATTACGTTGCCGTTGATGGTTTGTGTGATGTTACGTTTGTTAATGGAAAATAACTACTGAGTCACTTTTAGTGGTCACAAGTCGAGTGATAGTGTGGCTCAAGCAGGTATATCAAGCAGGTATCTTGAGATATCTTCAGGCATCTGCGGATATCTGCCGGGATATTCAGATATCTGCGGTTGTCAGTCATGTATTAACAAAATATTAACCAGTCATATGGAATATACCGAAAGCCTACTGGCGCCGGCCGGCTATCTGCAGGCCGGCCTAGCCGCCTGCGAATCCTGATTGTACTTCTCTCTAGATTTTACCCTATCTCCTCCCAATAGTAGAGCCATCATATCCAGAAGGCTGGGCGGCATAGGTGGGGGAAAGGAGGGCCTAGTGGAGCAAAGTTAGAGTGACCGAATATTTCAACTAAGTGGAAATTTGAAAAAAGAAGGCTTCCTGTAGGGTCCTCACGTTTATTTTTCGGGGTTGACGGAAGTGGACGGTGTCCTAATCGACCATAGAGGTCAGCAGAATGTATTTAGCAGGTGTATCGGTTCTAGAGTTAGAATTATTGACGGAGACGGCTCTATCATTGTGTCTTCTCCTAATATTACAGAAGGACGAAGGCAAATTAGGGTGTATACAGAGAGAAATCGGTGGGTATAGCAAGTGATGGGACAGTCGAGATGATTTTCTTATATTACTATCTCATACCCACATATTTTGACTAGTTAGTTATCAGGGAATTGGAGAACGAAGCTTCCGGTGACAGTTTCTAATGGCCTGGGGCTCTCCATTCTAGCTCAAGCTTTCAATCATTAAGCTATTTCCGGGAGATCTCAAAGAGACTGAGATGATTGGAACTGGAGTAGTATCATAGGTTTTGGTAGTTATGGAAGTAGACCTATACAATATGAATTCACCCGTCCCCTATTATCATGGATGAGTATCCCTATCTAGAGGATGGTGCGAGAGCTCTGTCATGTTGCTAATCCTAACGGACTCAAGTGCGTCATTTCCCCCAGCTCATTTTTCCCATTATTTGAAGGAGAAACCGCCCGGAGGTGATAATAAATATGATCTGAATAATCATGGATAATCACTCGTGGTAGAATAATGTGGCTGGCTTGGATAGTTGCGCGAGTATAATTGATCGTTCGGGTGCTTCGCGGATGGTTCGGGTACGGGAAACTAGTGGATTGTTTAACAATAGATTATACCGAAATGACTTTCCTTTGCTATCACGGGGATGCGCGGAGGTATAACTGCATGCGCGAAATACAGTGATAGGTGTGGCGATCCATGGATGTGTTATTGTTGAAAACCATGCCATGCTACCCGGCATACTCTCCTGATAGTTTCTTTGTTCGGATTGAATCAGGGGACGCGTTTGTTTGGCTTCGGAAATGAGCTTAGAATTCGGGCATATGTGTTTGTGGAAAGCATTAGGAATGCAGGAATGAGCGATAGTCTAGGAACTATTCATCCGACGGGAGAAAAGGAGGAGCGCTGTAGCGGCAGGGTGGAAGAGCTGGGAGCCCACTGGCGGTAGGAGAGTCTGTTTTCCTTTGTCAGCCCGGGAGTACGGGGGAAGGGGAGACTCACATGGAATGGCATGGGCATGAGTGGTGACTTATACTGAGATAGGATGCCTCTGTGGTTGATATATGTTCTTGTTTCGCCGTTAGTTGTCGTTGAATGGAGTGAACTTCCCCGCTCCTAAAGTGTGCGATCGTTTCAGTGTGAGAACTCTTGGCGTTTCGCAGTCGCCGTTTCGTTTCGCCATTTTCGCCAGTTGACCGTTGTCGATCCACATCAAATAGTTATTTGTATTTTACTTATATCTGTCTCTAGCGTTTAGTTTAGTAGAGCGAGGTTCTGAGCCAGCGGATGAACAAAGTACCAGCGGTGGAAGTTACATTCCACACCTTCCTCCAAAGTGGCTAAGTTCCACGCGAAACTCTCGTAGTCTATCTACACCTCTGCGACCTGTATTTCCCAGGTCGGCACAATGGTCATAGCTCAGCAAATGGTGATATGGTACCGGAGGTATATTGCTAGGTTTGATTGTATTTGGCTCGTGCAAGTTAAATACCACCGTTATAAAAAACCTTTCTTCCAATTTGTTTTGCTGCATATTGGAAGGGGGGAAAGGCGTTTCTTAGGGCGAGCAGTACTGTACTGTACTCAGAAGAATCGGGGGGCTTTGGGGGTGTAAGTGTATACCGGTATTTAGGGTGAGTCTAGTGGCTGCAGGTCTAGCTTCCAGTATCACCGGTAGACGGTTCGCCTGCGGTCGCTTCCCTGAGATCCCTGCAGAAATATATGCGGCTCTAAGCCAGTTGGTGGTTCGGGTTGAGGTTAATGCAGCTGGGGTTCATAAGCGAGACTGGGTGAGGCATTCGTACGACATAGGATCACAATAATTCGCCGCGGCTTTCTGTTAAGGCGTTGCGGGGCCGTATTAAGACCGTAGTAGTTATTTCATTCTCCAGGTTTGCGGTTATCATGTATCTGGCAGACCTCTTGGGTAATGTCATGAGGTGTGTAGGCGGTATTATATTCTTACTTCCTAGATCGGTAGTAAGATACTCTAGGATATTGGTAGGCGAGGTCTAGGTCGGCTTACCTCCCAGGCGTAGCACTCTAAGGGCCCTATATTCTATGCTGGGGATGCTATTTGCTTAGCTATGGGTAAAGCCGGCCTGTATCAAATCGAGCTTGGCGAGTGACAACGGTCTCGGCATTCCTTCGGGATGAGTTCTTGGCTGGGTAACGGTCGCTTGTTGGCTGTTGGATTATTGATCGTAGAGGAGGAAATGACTGAATGAAAATGGGTGGTGGCGGTGTGGGTGGCTTTAGCGTTGGGATGTTTCCTGTTGCGTTAGGGTGTGGGGTGTTCGGCGTTTTTCTATTGCGACTCGTTTTTTGGAAGGCCCTCAAACCAGAACAATCTAGGTATGATACTCGCGATATCGGAGGGCTTTTATAAAGAGCCGCTATCACATACCGCTAGGGTTCCAGGAAAAGAAAGCGTCAAATTTCGGCAGCCTGCAATAGTAGTCCATGATAAAAATGCATTAACATTGCGAGTATGGTACGGACATCCTTCTCAGTTATTATGGGAATATATGGCTAATGAGGTCAGGATATAGGGATTGTCGGTTTATAAGTTATCATATTTGTGGATGTGGGCGTTGACTTCCTATGTTTTGACAGTATCGTAGAGTTTGCGGATTCGGTCCAAGGACTTAAAATCTATACGATGGTATTCACAGAAGGCGCATATGGAGGGGTAATTCTTTTGATTTTCGATTTTTTTTGAAAATTGACAGTTTCAGAAACCTGCGTAGCGAAACTTTATTTCTGACTTTTTGTAAATTCTCGCAGCGAGAATAAGTCCTGAGACTACGGGCGCAACCACGGCCCGCAAAATTCAACCATCGTGAGAACAACAATGGCGATTACGATAGCAACTACAACTATAATGACTATTAATACTAAGGCCTGTATATTTTGAGTCCCACCCTCTCTCTAGGAGCAATGAATCTTCTAATTGAACTTTCCATTTTAACTATGGTATCTATTTAGGTCGTTGAGCCATTGCTATGGTAGTCTGAGGTAGAATTATGGTTGCGCCCCTTGTCTCAGGACTTATTCTCGCCGCGAGTACTGTACACACTGCTTTCCGTCACCCTGGCCTGTCGTGAAGGTAATTTTTCCCATGATTCATAGTAGTTGGCGTGGGCCCCGGAGTTCCCCACTCTAGTCCTAACAATATCCCATTTTTCCTTTTATTTTTGCCATCAAATCAACCCTTCTTTTTATTACTCATCTGATGGTACTGTACATACTTACAGTTGGTGTTGTATTTAGAATTTGTTGAGTACGGTTACCTAATAGATGCAAGGAGCACCTCCGGAAATGAGTAAACCCGTGACCTAAAGTATCCAAAATATTATCAGGTGGCCCTGAGACGATATCCATAAGTGTGGACCAGTGAACGGGAGAAGATAATGTGAAGCTGAACACAGCATTGCTGCACGCAATTAGAGCGCTGGCGGCTGACAACCGGTGATATGGTGTTAGAGTATTAACATCTTTTTATGCAGTGGGTAGGTACCTGTACCGTCTAGGTATTGGAGATTGATAAATAATACAGTTTTATTCTGCAGTCCCATGTTCATGGTAAGTTGCAGCGAATACATGGGGATTTCAACATAAGTTACAACCGGTTGAATTAATATTAAATTATAGAAATGGAATGGAGAAATACCTTTAGTAATGCTCGGCTGTAAATTCCATTGTCGGCTAATCTTTGGATTCATCTAAACTCGCGGCGGGGGCTATGTCGGTTCGGGGGTTATGTCGGGAAGGCAGATACGCAGGGGAAGTATACTTCAGTACTCGGTACAGACTCTAATACCCAGAGTGACGTCAAATGTTAATTCTCGTTCCTACACTCACTGTGTATGTCTCTTCCCGACATTACACACCAACCGACATTGCCCCCGCAGCGAGTTTACCCCTTCACAGAATAATTATCACTTTATCGTCTGGAGGTATTTTTTTTCTCGCTTTGAGTGCATGTTTTTTGGTTTTCCTATTTAGCAAGCAAAACAATCCTCACTTATAGTATGATTGGAGACCGCCTCCTAGCATGGGTCTGGTATGAAAGCGGTGGTCCTCTACCTGACTCGCCCTGACTCACTATTACCAATAGTCTCCCGCTATCCATCCTGATACTGGTCTTCACTCGTGGTCCCCCTTCGCCTACAGTTGTCACTCTACGCTTACCGTCACTCTAGAATATCTTTAGTTTTCTGGTTCATCGTCCTTCGTGATAATGGCCTTCTTTGGTCTTTTACAAGAGATGCTCCTTTCACTGTCTAGACCAGTCCCAGGCGCTGGGCACTCTAGGGCCGTTCCGCCCATTTAGAACACCACTGCGGAGGCACTTATTAATTACTAATGATTGGGAATATCAATATGCGCGCGAAAGCGCAAGGAGCGAAACGATTGTATATTGAACTAGGACTCAACGTATTCAAAGGAATCAAAAGAGGGTCAAGGGAAATGGATGGTCATGGCGGGCGATAGAAAGGAAAGAGAAAGAAAAAACCAAGAGAGACATATGTTCTCGTCATAAAACAGATAGATACTAGGAGCACTAATATATGATGAAAGGATGGGAAGAGATACCGTAACTAGGTAGAATGTAGAGGGAGGATTGGGAATAGGGTAGATAGAGAATATCACAAGGACAAGTGAAAACAAAGGAGATTATAAGAGAAAGACTATTCCACCATCGGGAAAACACATAAGACGACAGCAACTGAAAACGATACTCGATCCTGAAACTTATAAAGTTAATTCCCATTCACCGGCTTAGCACGGGAGATACCATGCTTGCTCAGTAAATGAGCGGCAAGATTATCAGCCCGCTTGATTCCGCGATCTCCAACATACAAGCACCCAGCAACTGGGCAATCCACACGGTCGTTGAGGTGCTTAGCTTGGTAGTGTCTGTTGAAGGCTTGCTTTGTCTTGAAGGCACCGGGCCAAGAGCAATTGGGTGCCTTGCAGGTAAATTGGCCTCGAGCGCAGGAATGGGGGCCACTGGGAGGGGGTAGAGTACATGTTAGTATTATGTAGGATTGTGCCTGGTGGAAGAATAGTAGAGGGGGAAGAAGTGCTAACCTGTTGCCTGAGCACTTGTGGTATTCGCAGAATATGAGGGTGGGATCTGGGCGGGCGTTTCTTGGAGGGTTTATGGGAGCAAGAGGGATCCCGAGGTTGGCTTCGGGGTCGTCTTCGCTAACATGGTGGGAGTTTTCGGTGGTGCCATTCCATGGTCCGAGAACAGAATACCACCTATCCTCCTCTGGGTAGAGTGGGAGATCGCCAAGTCCTGCAGATAATCCCAGTGCATTGCCGAGTGTGTCGACATCACACAGCTGAAAGAATGCGTTGTCAAAGGGATGAAACGACGGAGATGAGCTGTCCCTGCTGAGGGTTAAAAAAAAAAAGCAAACCGAGACTTACATATTTCCGGTGTGGCAGTGAGTGATGTAGGCAGTAAAAAGTGCAAAACTAGCGTCCTGCTACCAAAATTTGTATGAGAGAGTGGAGGGGGGGAATGCCGTATATTTCTGTTCCTCGAGGAGGAGAATTGCACTTTTGCCGTACCCCTGTGATGATAGCACTATGTGATACACGCATAAGCCTGAGCTTCCACGAGCTATAGCGAATCGTTGGTGGTAAACATGAGCCTGGGGGATGCAGGTTTAAGCTTTCGTACTGTATTACAACGTATCGATAACCGCTGTTCATTAAGCGGAGGAATATAGTCCCCGCCATGCCAGTACGAGTACTCGAGTACTTGTGTATTGTATGACACCGTCGAAACAGGATGGTGGAGAGCAGGGATCAATTACTAGTGACGATTTCTGTTTTTGCTTAGCCGATATGGCACACTTGTGTATTACCTCTACGGCTTCACATTGGGTCCGGTTACGGGTAAGACGAGCCTGACTCTGTGGGAGACCTCATGGGAAGATGGCTGAGTCTGCGCTGAGCGGCCTTGTAGCATGCCCAGCGAACCGGCAATGCTTATCTGGTTTGTCTCACCTAATAAGCCATCACAACCGTTAAACCTTCAACTTCGGTTAAGATCCTGACTTGTGTACACGTATTCCTCATGTCCCGGATCCGAATTCCGTGCCGAGTTATGCCGGAGGTATACCGGGGGTGTAGAATTTCCTGCTAGTATGATACAACTTCCCTTTTGTCACTCATTTCATGGTATGATATCTCCATATACTAGGTGCTATGTTAGGGTCTGTTGAGCCCATTACCTGGTGGGGCAGGTGCATCCTAGAAAATAAATAAGCCCTCAACCCTGAAGTATGGGAAACATTAGCTGCTGGAAAGTGTATAATATCTGGAATAATATAATGGTAGACCAGAGAATGGGGAAAGCAAATATTTAGCAAAACTTAGCGTTGGTGTACGCTTTGAGAGTCCTGGCGACAGGTAACGGATGGCCCAGGGTTGGAGTACCAGCATCACACAAAGTCCAAGTATTCGGGATCGATAAGCAATACAGTTTTACACTCTACCGCGTCCGGGATATCCTCGAAGGTTCATGGTAGCTTGAAGTAAATACATTGGTATTTCAATATGAAAACGGTTGAATTGATATTGAATTATAGAAATGGAGTGGAGAGATACCCGTAGTAATTCTCGGCTATGAATCCTCCTGTTGGAGAATCTTTGCATTTATCCACCTCCCCACCCGACAATTATCCATTTATTCTCATCAGATTCTGAAAGTATATTTCTTTTCCGCTCCGAGTTCATGTTTTTGATCTTCCTATCTAACAAGCGGAACAATGCTCACTTATATGACTGGAGACCACCTCCTCGCACTAAGGTGGTATGGAAGGGGTAGTCGATGGAGGTGGTACGATCGCGTGCCCGTATGCCGACGGGAGGCAACGCCAAGGTGTGTAGTCTCTATGAAGGTTGCTCGCTCACCCCCAGTAGTGAAAACTCTGCTAGTACATGTGTGGCCTTGTGTCTCCGCATATGACCTATGCATCCGCCCACATCCTAGAACGTTCGCTTGTCCAAACTTTAGTGTTCCTCCATACCATGTGCGCTTTCTTTCGTTTGCGCTCATCCCTGGTCCTAATACAACGTTCTACTACTAGGATTATGATACTAACAGTAGTCCACTATATAACCCCGCCGTGACCCATTATTACCGATAGTCCCCTACTATCCAGCCTAATAGCGGTCTTCACCCGCAGTCCCCCATAGTGATCCACGGTCGCCATTCTAACGCTCTGGTGCCTACAGAATACGTTACGTTTTCGGACCTGCCAGTGCCGTCATTTGTGATAACCGCCGCCTTAGTTTTTTACAGGAGCGATGTTTCTTTTGCGGTCCGGTTTAGTCCCGGGATTTGGGCATTCTAGAACCCTTCCGCCGATTTTTTAGAACAGTGCTATGGGGGCAATCATTAATTCGTAGGGATATGGAAGATCAATATGTTCGCCAAAGCACAAGGAGAGAAGTGGTTGCATATTGAGCTATGGTTGGGTGTATTTAATGGAACCAAAAGAGAGTCAAGGGAAATGGATGGCCACGGAGGGAGATTTGCGGAATGGTAGAGGAAAAGGGAACTAAATGAAGGAAGGGAAAGGAAAAACTAAAGGAGACATGTTCTTGTTATGAAACAGATAGAGACTGGGCGCACTAAGATATGATAAAGGAGTGGGAAGGTATACCGTAACCAGGTTGAACTTGGAGAGGGGATTGGGAACGGGACAGATAAATAATATCTCAAGAACAAGCGAAGACAAAGGAGATTATAAGAGAATGACTACCCGACTATCAGGAAAACACTCAAGACGACAACAATCGCGAACAATACCCTATCCTCCTACTAATAAACCTAATTCCTATATGGCGGCCTAGCACGGGAAATACCATGCTTGCTCAGCAAGTGAGCGGCAAGATTATCAGCCCGCTTTATCCCACGACCTCTGATATACAAGCACCCTTCAACTGGGCAATCCACACGGTCGTTGAGGTGCTTAGCTTGGTAGTGTCTGTTGAAGGCTTGCTTGGTCTTGAAAGTGCCGGGCCAAAAGCAATTGGGTGCCTTGCAGGTAAATTGGCCTCGAGCGCAGGAATGAGGGCCGCTGTGGGGGGGGCAGAGTACAAGTTAGTATTATGTACGATCGTACCTGGTGGGGGAATAGTAGAGGGGGAAGAGGTGCTAACCTGTTGCCGGAGCACTTGTGGTATTCGCAGAATATGAGGGTGGGATCTGGGCGTGCATTTCTTGGGGGATTCACGGGAACAGGAGGGATGTCAAAATTGGCTTCCGAGTTGTCTTCGTTAACACCCTCAGAGTTATAGGTGGTGCTCTTCCATGGTCCAAGAACGGAATACCACCCATCCTCTTCTGGGTAGAGTGGGAGATCGCCAAGTCCTGCAGGTAACCCAAGCCGGTTGCCTTGTTCATCGAAGCCACAAAGGCAGGGACTGGGCCCTATTGCCAACGCATTCCTGCAGAGTGTTAAAAAAAAAAGCAAACTGCGACTTACATATTTCCGGTGTAACAGTAAGCTTTGTAAGCAGCAAAAAGTGCAAAACCAGCGTCTTCTGACCAAAATTTGTGTGAGAAAGGGGAGGGGGGAATGCCGTATATTTCTGTTCCGCGAGGAAGGGAATTACACTTTTGGCCTACCCCTGTTATTCTAATATCTCGATGTGATATATGCATAAGCCTGCGACTGCAAGAGCTACAGCGAATCGTTGGTGGTAAACATGAGCCTGGGAGACGCAGGTTTCAGGCTTGTGCATAGCTGCCTTTTACAACTGGAGTTCTCACGATGTCGAAGCGTTTTCAAAAAAGACTGCTATTGCATACCCCCCAAATCCCAGCAGAAAGGCCGAATTTTGGTGGTATGCAATAGGAGTCTTTTTTAAAAACGCTTTGACACCGAGAGTTGTCAAGGGAATAAATTAGCCTGAATTGACATAACTTAGGCACCCGCTCTCCACCTAAGGCTCGCCTCATAGGAATTTTCGTGTTCCTACTGCATCCCCCCCGCCAAACTCTGCCACGGGGGATATGGTGTCGTGGGTTGGGGGTAGGTGAGGCGGATCTGCTCTGACGGGCTCCTGGATCAATTAGCCAACTTGAATCCAAAAGAATACGATATCGTGTACGCACCGTGCCAAGAGTTCGCGTGACTTTTTTCCACCACAAATTTTGTGGCTAAGATAGGCTGTTCCTATCTCCTAGGCTGGCAAAACATTGAAAATTTCGTGCCACCCCTGTCGGACTTTGAGACATAGATGACTAAGAGGCCGTAGAAACCCCAACCTCAGTATTCCTCAGGGATAACAGCGTAAGTGTGGTCATGTGGCTAATATTGGTTGTGTTCTGAAGTCTACACATCTGCAAAACTTTAGTCATTAACAAAAAGTTGCTTATTAACCGCTGTCTCAGGACTGGCAGGGGTGGCACGAAATTTTCAATGTTTTGCCAGCCCAGGAGATAGTCGCGCACACCTAATTTTTCCCAGTAAAGCTCGAATTCGTTTCGCCGTTTTTTTTCGCTTTTTGTTCTACCCCCATCGTATTTTCTCTTCGGGCTTTCTGTGGGCCTGTACCTGTCTACCCTATCTAAACTCCCCTACGGCCACTCAACCTGGGATTGGTGTAAAAACAATTTACTTATGTTCACCCACTAGTACGGTATGAGCAATGAATGTTATTTCCTTCAATAGGGTCTTTTACCTTGTGCTAGAGGTAGCCTAAAGCCACTCAATATTTCCACTTATTGCGATGCCCTACTTACCCAGTAAGCGAATACCCTAATCATATTTTTCCCCTAGTATTCGATGGTTAAAGCTTTAAACTTGCATATGAGCTCACGATCTCATAACTATAAAAGAAAACTTGTTGGGTACAGAAAGCGTTGATGGATCAAGTTTGATTCACACTAACAAGTGGATTTAGATTGTTATCATAGAGATTCGACCACGGTTACATGAAAGACTCCAGAGTCAGGGTTTGGTAACATGTAAAAGAATTATATGCAAAGAGTGGGCTGCTGTTAAAGAGCCAAGTCTGACCAACAACATTCTTGTCTATAATGCTGGGGGTTTTCGTTTCCACCGCAGTATGGCAGGCTCAAACCCTCTAATAGCGCCCTTGTGCTACGAGTAATAATAAAAAAATCCCCTTATTTTGCGATGGTCTGGTTGGCTGGGTCTGCTAAACTTCCCATAAGCTGCAATGAGTGCTGTACTCGTAATATTCTCTGACGTTTGTGAACACAACTGCTATTGAATACGGGCAAAAAGCCGGCCGGAGCCTCAAAATCCCGGCGTATGCAATAGCAGTCATGTTCACAAACGTCAGAGAATTACGAGTAGAATAGATAGGTTTTCTCGGTGCAGATCTGTTCGCTCACGCGTTAGCGTCACGTGGCAGGCAGGGGTCTCGGGTGGCGTGCAGGGGGCTGCGAACCCATTGCCAGAGAGAAGAGAGATGGAGAGGGAAAAACAATTTTCCGGGCCCACATGCATTATCAGAATCCCTGTCTTTGAATTATCAGTGGCGTCATCCTATCCATCAAGCTTTGAATGCATGGATCCTCGGTTGGAGGCAGCGGGAGATCGCCAAGTCCAAAACGCAACCCACCAGCGCTGCCTTCTTTTTCAGTCACATCCGTCTAATAAGAAAATTTTAGTAGACCATCTAGCTGATACGCGCCACAATAAAGCACGCGACTAGCAAATCCCCCGGCCACGCCTGCAAGAGGCTCGCCAATATTTGCCAAACCTCGTGGATCGCTTGTCCAGTCCAGTGGCAGAAACTCTGTGCACAGCGCTGCGGGTGATGGAGATGAAAGTAAAAATCGAGCATAACAAGAATAAGGCCTGAATGTCAGGAATCTTACAGATCAGGAATTAGAAGAAGCAGGAGTGCACAAGGAGGTTGAACCCTAAACCCTAGAATACAGCCTCTTGCAGAGTTGCGAGATTCTCGAGCTGCGAGAGTTGCTTAAAAACGAGATGCCTGCACTTTAGACAAGGATTAGCCCAAAAGAGAAACCTCGATGCCAGGAGCAAACAAGCAAAGTATGGCAGAAATTTAAAAGTATGGCTCACCATACTGTGGATTCCGGAAAATCCGCCAAGGGGGCAGCCGCTCTCGCAACTCGAGAATCTTGCGACCCTACAAGAGGCTGTAATTGCACTTAAGTAATTCCTCAATACCGGTGCTCTTGCAGAAAAGTTGTGCAGGCCTTAGTAACTCAAATAGTCGTCGATCCTGGTGACAAAAAGCCGTAAGCACCCCACCATTTTACACCAAAAACGAGCAATTTTAAACACCCACAACCCAAGGGAAAGCAATATAGAATTGGCGAAGCCGGTGCCGTAGTGTGGGTAGTTCCTTAGGCTTTCTGTGTGGAAATTATAAGAATTTTTCCATTTTGCCATGAGAGTTGAGAGCTTGGAATCCTGATTAGATATTATTACAATGTACCTTTTGTATGGGAAACTCATGAAATTAGAAGTATCTTTCGTCAGCTATCATTCTCTCAAGAATTGCACCATGGGCATTAACTGCTTATGAATGATCGTGTTTAGATCATTCTGAATATTCTAGGACATTTTCAATTTCTTTCGTAATCAACAAATCTGGGATTCCGCGAAGCAAAAAATGACCATTGTTCGTGTAAAATGGGGGGTGCCGACAACTTTTGTTGCGAAAATCGTACGACAACTAGTCTATCATATATATGCCAAGCCGGCCAATACCATGGCGGGCTCTATGGTGTGGTATTTCACCGGAGCGCAAGACCTATGTTGAACCGCGGGATCGGATAGTGATTAAATAAGTCAGGGATGTCGTGCTACCGGTGCAGAAGGCAAAAGCCGGGCATTGTTGTCAGAAATTAGAGTTTGATCGGGGGTTGATTGGAGGGTCTCGAGGTATCCTTCAGGTTCCACAAAACGACCCCGCTTTCCTTCTACCCCCCGGAATTTTTGTCGTCGACTGACTCCACCATCCATCCTCGACTCGTACAATACTCCAAGCAGAAAAGACCAAAAAATGTCCCAATTATTCAGTAATAATTACGGCTCGAATAATACTTATGGCTCCTTCAACACCTACATTAATCCTTCCGTTGCCGATGACAGATCGAATATTCTCGCCTGGATATCCCCACTAGATCCTAAGCTACGCCATCAGGACATCCGGGACCGCAGAGTCGAAAATGTGGGGGGATGGCTTTTAGAAACTAAGGAGTTTAGAAGCTGGTGCGCTGGTGGCGGGAGAGGTGAATCCGATAACGCAGTCCTGTTTTGTTATGGAGGTCCTGGTGTTGGCAAAACTTACCTCAGGTAACACGAATGAGCCCCAAAGAGTGGAAGAAAAAGAACAAGTATTGACAAGCCGCGATGGTAGCTCTCTAGTAATAGACAGCTTGTGTAATCAGGCTAAAGCAGAGAATGTCACAGTAACATGTTTTTATTTTGATTTCGCCGCCCAAAACGAACAGTCCCCCACTAGTATACTAGGCTCCTTGCTCAAACAGCTGGTTTTTGGACTCGAGGAGATCCCGGAGGAGATATCGGAAGCATATGAAGACCGAAAAAATGCCATTGGTGGGCAGGGGCCGCAAATCTCGGATATTTTGAAAATGCTGCAGATTACCTCTTCTCGAAAGCGCGCGATCATATGCATCGACGCTGTTGATGAATGTGCAACAGAACACCGAGTCAAGCTTCTCGATTCCCTAAGCCAACTCCTCCAACAGTCTCCGGGCACTCGGATATTTGTGACCGGGAGGCCGCACATTCTACCTGAGATCGGAAGGCGTTATGCTGGGAGAGTGACAAGCATATCCATAAACCCTAAGAGGGATGATATTATCACCTATCTTCATAGCCGGCTAGCCGCAGACACAACCCCAGATGCGATGGACAGTACTTTGGAGGTAGATATCTTAGAGAAAATTCCTAGAGATATATCTGAATTGTATGTAGAACAACACTCCGGAAGCTGCTTCAAGTTATACGCTGACAGATACATATCCAGATTCCTACTAGTCTCGTTGAATATCGATGCGATCTTGCAAGAAACTACACCCTGTCGCAGGAGACAAAAGCTCACCGCAACGACCGATGGCTTGGGGTTGGAGAGTGTTTATGGTGAAACTTTGGGACGGATAAGAAGACAGGGCGGGGCTAGGGCTAGGCTTGGCATGGCAGCTTTGATGTGGATCTCGCATTCCGAACGGCGATTGAAGGCTGAGGAATTGTGTCACGCCCTGGCGATCGAAATAGGGGCTCTGAACCTCAATACCGGCAATGTCCCCTCAATAGGTACAGTGCTAGCATGCTGCCAAGGGCTGGTCGCCGTAGACAAGGAGGCTTCCACGGTCCGGTTAATCCATTTTACCCTTCAAGAGTACCTCCGGGCTCATCCTGATCTCTTTGGCACGGTTCACTCGACGATGGCAGAGACCTGCTTAAGTTATCTGAATTCGCAACAAGTCAAGACTCTTTCAACGAGTCCCTCTCCTGATCTCCAAGGCACACCGTTTCTCCACTATTCTTCCGTATATTGGGGAGTGCATGCGAAAAAGGACCTTTCGGATTGCGCGAAACTGCTTGCATTGAAACTGTTTGAAGACTGCAATAACCACATATCCACTAAGACCCTATTGGAAGCGCGGATAGGGTATTCGTTCACCATTGCTCTCAATAAACACCAACCATTCACTGGCCTACATTGTTCATCTCTCTTCGGGATTGTTGAAATAGTAACTGGATTGATAGCGGTGGAAGGTTGCGATATCAGCCAAAAAGACTGTGTTGATAATACACCTCTTGTGTGGGCTGCTGTAAACGGGCACGAGCGGGTTGTTGAGATCCTACTCGAACGGGGTGATGTCGGCCCAGACAAACCGGGTCGATGTGGCCAAACACCTCTCGCGTGTGCTGCCGGCAATGGACACGAGGGAGTGGTGAGGATACTTCTCGGACGGGACGAGGTAAACCCCGACAGGCCGGATAACAGCGGGCGAACACCACTCCAGTGGGCCGCTCGGAACGGGCACGAGGGAGTGGTGAAGATGCTTCTCGAACGAGGCGAGGTCAACCTCGACGGGGAAGATAACGGCGGCCTAACGCCTCTCTGGTTTGCTGCTAGGAGTGGACACGAGGGAGTGGTGAAAATACTTCTCGAACGGGACGAGGTGAGCCCCGACAAGCCAGATATCAAGGGCCGAACACCTCTCAGGTGTGCCGCCTCAAATGGGCAGGCGGGGGTGGTAAAAATGCTTCTCGAGCGGGGCGAGGTCAACCCCGACAAGCAAGATAACGATGGTCAAACACCACTCTGTGGTGCTGCTTTGAATGGACACGAGAGAGTGGTGAAAATACTTCTCGAACGGGACGAGGTGAGCCCCGACAAGCCAGATATCAAGGGCCGAACACCTCTCAGGTGTGCCGCTTCAAATGGGCAGGCGGGGGTGGTAAAAATGCTTCTCGAGCGAGACGAGGTTGGCCCCGATAAGCCTGATAGCGAAGGTCGAACGCCGCTCCGGTGTGCCGCTTCGGGTGGGCATGAGGAAGTGGTCAAAATGCTTCTTGAACGGGACGAGGTCAACCTCGACGGGGAAGATAACGACGGCCGAACACCACTCTGTGGTGCTGCTTTGAATGGACACGAGGGAGTGGTGAAAATACTTCTTGAACGGGACGAGGTCAACCCTGACAAGCCAAATATTGACGGCCGAGCACCACTCTGGTGCGCCGCCTTGAATGGGCATCAGGGAGCAGTCAAAGCTCTACTCGAACGGAGCGAGGTCAACCCTGACAAGTCACATTGCGACGGCCTAACACCACTCTGGTGTGCCTCTTTGGAAGGGCACGCGAGAGTCGTGAAGCTACTACTCCAACGCGACGAGGTTACCCCCGATAAGCCAGATTGGAACGGCCAAACACCGCTATTGTGTGCCGCTTGGAATGGACATGAGGGAGTGGTGAAAATCCTCCTTGAACGGGGTGAGGTTAATCCCAACAAGCAAGATAATGGCGGCCGAACGCCACTCCACTGTGCCGCTTTGAACGGGCATGCGAGAGTAGTTAATCTGCTACTCGGATCGGACGAGGTTGACCCTGACAAGCCAGATAACAGGCACCAAACGCCACTCCTGTGTGCCGCTTGGAACGGGCATGAGGGGGTGGTGAAAATACTACTTGAAAGGGATGAGGTCGACTTCGAAAAGCTAGATAACTATGGCCGAACACCACTCTGGTGTGCCGCTTCGAACGGGCATGCAAAAGTAGCGGATATGCTACTCCAACGGGGCGACGTCAGCCCCGACAACCCAGATAACGGCGGCCAAACGCCGCTATTGTGTGCTGCTTGGAATGGGCACGAGGGAGTGGTCAAAATGCTACTCGAACGCGAGGAGGTCGACCCTGACAAGCCAGATAACAATGGCCGAACGCCACTCTGGTGCGCCGCTTTGAATGGGCATGCAAAAGTGGCGGATATGCTACTCGAACGGGGCGAGGTCAGTCCCGACAACCCAGACAACGGCGACCAAACGCCGCTCTTGTGCGCCGCTTGGAATGGGCACGAAGGAGTGATGAAAATGCTACTCGGACGGGACAAGGTCGACCCCGGCAAGCCAGATAATAACGGGCGAACGCCACTCCGATGTGCCGCTTCGAATGGGCATGAGGGAGCAGTGAAAATACTGCTTGAACGGGATGAGGTCGACCCCGATAAGCCAGGTATCGACGGCCGAACACCGCTCCTGTGTGCCGCTTGGAGTGGGTATACCGGAGTGGTAAAAATGCTTCTCGCACGGGACGAGGTCAACCCCGACAAGCCGGATAACGAGGGCCAAACACCACTCTTGGGTGCTGCTTGGAATGGGCACGCGGAAGTGGTCAAAATGCTACTCGAACGGGACGAGATTCACCCCGGTAGGCCGGACAACAAGGGCCAAACCCCACTCAAGCATGCCGCCCGCAACGGACATGAGAAGGTGGTGAAAATTCTTCTCGAACGGGACGTGGTCCGCCCCCACAAGCCACATAACGAGGGCCGGGTGCCACTCTGGGCTGCCGCTTGGAAAGGGCATCTGGGAGTGGTGAAAATGCTACTCGAACGGGACGAGGCCAACCCCACTAAGCCTCCTTAGGGCGACCAAATGCCACTCACGTATGCTGTCGGGAATGGGCTCTCGGGAGTGGCGAAATCGCTTCTCGGAAGGAACGATGTCGGCCCCCAGCGAGCTAGACGGGTAACTTTACGACCTAACACCACTCCGGCTGGCTACTCAGCATGGTCACACAGCGGTGGTGGCGTTTCTACCGCCCGGGGGTCTCCCGGTTTGGCTCAAAAATTTCATCATATTCCTTTCACTTCCTATTCTCCTGTTAGAAATTCTCTTTGCTCCCTCTTTAATTTTCTTTAATTTTCTTTAACTTCGTTTTTCCCTTTTCCTCGTCAAGCGTAGACCTGCGTTGTTCGAATAATAGAGAGTAGAACTACAAGACGCAAGTTTTTCCGACAACTGAAAAACAGTATGGACACTAGCGTTAACCAAGATATAATTGTGATTTTCCACTATGTACACAGCCCAAAGAAGGTAGTGCTTATATCCCGTTGTCCTTAAGGTGTATGCTCGAATGTGTGGTTGGGAGGCGATCTACACTTTTTAGTATTGCTTGTTGAAAATGGTGCTGCTCGCCATACTCACGATACTCCCTTTGTTCAGATAGCTTCCGAGAGTGCGCTTGTTTGTAGCTGAGGATATGCGCTGAGGATTCGGGCATATGGCTCCGGCATCGGGCATTTGGTTGTACGTTCGGGAAAGCATTGTGAATGCCGGAATCCGCGATAGTTTTGGGATCCTGCAGCTTTCAGGAAAGCCGGGAGAAAAGCCGGGCGAAAAGCGGAAGCACTATAAGGCCAGCGTGAGAGAGCTGGAAGCCCGGAGGTGGGAAAGTGTTCGTTTTCCTTTTAGTTAGCCGGGAGCGCTCACGGGGAAAGGAGAGACTCACATGGAGTAGTGTGGCGCCTCATGGATGGATATGTCTTGTGATTGATATATACTCCTGTGATCGCCCTTAGTTAGTTAGTTAGTTGAACATCGAGCACCGAGGCGTCGTTGAGCGAGAGACCGTTGTTTTTCAAGTAGTGAAGAGTTTTTCCCCGCTCCTGAATGCGATCGTTTTAGGTGCGAGTTCCTTGGCGTTTTTTGTTTCGTTTCGTTTCACCATTCGTCACTCGTCGCGAATCGTTTCGCCATGGAAGTGCAAAATTGCTCATCCAGGAAATTAATACAATGAGGAGCCTTCAAACTAGGGAAGACAACTCCATTTCTGCGAGCACCGTATAACCACCGAGAAATTCGATACTGGTACTGTACATAGCTAAACCCTTCCAGCCTGGCCATAGGTGTAAATAACCTCCATGGGGTGCCACTTGTTCATATTCGGAGGCGCGCACGGTGGGAAAATTTGCACTAAATGGGATGATCTGTCTGGGAGGGAAGAATAAGAATCGTGGTTGCTCGCGACTTTTCTCCCATCGGCTAAAAAATCACCGCGAAAGAGAGAATATAATAAAACATAATTACTTGTAATCCCAGGACTATTTCTCAACCGTCTCTTTGTTTTTCCAATATAAAGGAGAGCAATATATAGAACGTTCTCTTTAATACCCGCGATAACAGAAAGGTAACTTTCACTAAAGACCCCCGCGCTCTAGAGCTTTCCATCGATAACACCATAGCATCCAAACCTTCCCCACCAAACGCTTTCCTAGCCCACACGCAGTCCATCGCACCCTCTACCATTTGCCTCTCTTCCCCTTTGAGTATACCCCAGCATGAACGTGATTCTAGAGTGGAATGTGTTGGAAACCGGGAGAGGCTGCTCGGTATCCTCTCATGATAGTTCGTTAGTTCTTGAGATAGCCTTTTGGGAACGCGCCTTGGTTTCTAGCATGCGCTTGGGTTTTCGGGAAAGCATTTCGGCTGCAGGAATGCGCTAGAATTTAGGACCGATGCAGCTGCCGGGAAAGCTGAGAGAAAAGCGAGAAGGCTGCAAGTAGCACTTAAGATTGCATTTATACCATTTTGTATAATACTCTATAATACGGTATAAAACTCGTATAAAATTAAAATATGCGCACCCTATTTGATCCTTAAATGAATGCCAAACGTTCAATGTAAAGTACAATTGCACAACTATGTTGAAAAAAGGAAATATGACTTCCATGCAAAGAATCGAGTTACAAAAGTTCATATGGCCCATCATCTCCATTCTCCTATTTCAGTTGTTGGAGTTCGTATCTGTGAATAAAGTGTTGAAAATCGCCTGCTATCACCCCGCGCGAAGGACCCTTTTCCTTTGTACCTCTCTTATTGAACTGCTCTCTAGTTAGTAGTTTCCCTTGTGACTTATTATCGATCCACGATGAAGAAAGGGTCTACCTGGTTGTATATATGAGGATTCGGATAAATGGCCTGAAATGATCAGAGGTTAAAGCAGAGGATGCATCGGGGTGATGGGCGTGAAGGGGACCAGAACTCCTCATTGTATGTGCCTCTCCGGAAGGATTTCCGGGAACGAGTAGCCTGCGGGAATTTCTTTGTATTTCCTATATACACCCTCCGCTCCGCCATAGATAGAAAGACAAACCAGCAAGATACGAATCCGACAAATATACAGCCGCTTCCTCCTTGACCTCACTTCTTTCCCTCCCCGATTCACCTGTCTTTCCGCAATCAGCCAGCACCTCATATCAATACAAAGGTCATTTGGCAAGAGCTTCCGGTTAGGAGAAAAATCCCCAAGCAAACTCTTGGGGCGAGATATTATTTACGGCTAATAGTCAGTGGGTTGGTACTTCAGGGTCAACCTATAAGGGCTAAAAACTGTAGGGGATGTATGCATTGTATGTATAGTATAAAAAGCGCAGTCAAAAATACAGTATTTTATAATAATATATCATACGTGTATTATAGAGCCCTAGCGGTAAGGAAAGCGTGACATATAAATACTATATTTCCTGGAGGCTACGGGCAGCGGGAGTTCGTCTTTACTTGATTAGCTCGGGAGCGAGAAAGGGGAAGGGGAGACTTACATGGGATAGCACTAGCGTGTGGGGTGGCTCTTGGAGGGATAGGAGGTATTTGTGGTTGATATATACTCCTGTCTTTACCGTCAGTTGTTGCTGCCGCAGCGGGTCTTTAAACGAAGTGAACCTCCCCAATCACAAGTGTGCGATCGTTTTTCGCGTGAGAACTTTCGCAGTCGATCCACGTCTAAAATCTCTCTAGTTACCAAATGACCCCTACCAATATTATAGGGCAGGTTACGGTAAACATGGCAACTCACAATGACACCCTGCTCAGCGCTCTATAGGACTGGCACCGTTCTGTACGTACTGTACAATACTGTATTGTGCTTGGCAGCTTCGACATATACAGTATACCAAAAAGCAGGGCCCCTATCCATGTAGAGTATGGCATTGTGCAAGATTGCCTGTGGAGCTCTTCCCGGCCTCTATCCCACCACGAAATATGCTGCGATTCTCTCGGTTAAGCGGTATGTGTGTTAATCGGTAGATTTACTTTTAAGGTCTAATGTACTTGTATTATGTCCAGCTGGCCTATTCCACTGCGGGCACCCTAGGGCATTGTTTTATGGCAGTGGAAGATTGGTGTTGAAACGCAAGATGGGGTAGCGCTTAAACAAAAGTCGGATTTCCTCCTACCGGTGGGATAGGCAGAAGTAGGGTACTGCAGGGTACAATACTCGCGTAGAGGGTCTGACAGGAAGCGGTTGAATACCGGTACGGTAGTTATTTAAATTGAATCAGGGAATGTCGTATATCCCTGCCTTTAGGTTTGGTGTTGCCTTGTGTTATGATAGCACAAATTTCGGGGGTTGACGGGAGGGTGGATCAAGTTCCACAAAAAAAACTCGCAGTTCATCCTAACGATCTAATTTAAATAAAGATATTTAATCTTCAGCCTCTCTTTTTGGTGGTCGACCGACTCCATCATCAGTCAGTTCCAGTATCCAAAACGGCAAAAACCCAGAATGTCTCAACTATTCAGTAATAATATCGGCTCTTTTAACATGACTAATATCAACTTTGGCGTTACCGATGAGCAATCCAATATCCTAGCCTGGCTGTCCCCGCTAGATCCCAAGTTACGGCATCAGGACATCCGGAACTGCAGGGTCGAGGATATAGGGGGATGGGTTTTACAAACTGAGGAGTTTAGAAGCTGGTCCGCCGGTAGTGAAGGAGGAGGATCCGATAACACAGTGTTATTTTGCTACGGAGATCCGGGGGTTGGGAAAACTTATATTTGGTAACAAGAATGTCCCTCAGCAGGTGGAAGAAAAGAGGTCGGGTGCTGACAAGCTGCGGGACGATAGCTCCATGGTGATAGACAACTTGTGCGGTCGGGCCGGGGGACAAAATGCCACCGTGGCATGTTTTTATTTCGACTTCGCCGCCAGGAAGGAGCAGTCCCCCGTGAGTATGTGGGGCAGCCTGCTGAAGCAGTTGGTTTTCGGACTGGAGGAGATCCCGGAGGAGATATTGAGAGCATACAAGGACCGAAAAAATGCCATCGGGGGGGCAGGGACCACAAATTTCGACCATTTTGAAAATGCTACAGACTACTGCTTCCAAAAAGCGCACATTCATATGCATCGACGGTGTAGACGAATGTGCGACTGAACATCGAGCCAAGCTTCTCGACTCGGTCGGCGAACTTGTCCAACAATCTCCGGGTACTCGAATATTCGTGACTGGAAGACCGCACATTCTACCGGAGATCAAAGGGCATCTTGCTGGAAGGGTAAAGAGTGTATCTATAAGTCCCACGAGGGGTGGTATTGTTAGATATATTCATAGCAGGTTGGCCGCGGACACGACTCTGGATGCGATGGACAGTACCCTAGAGGCAGATATCATGAAGAGGATTCCGGATGATATTTCTGAAATGTAGGTAGCAGCAACCACACTCTAGAAGCTACCTCAAGTTACCTACTGACGGATACATATCTAGATTCCTACTAGTCTCGCTGAATATCGATGCAATACTGCAAGAAACCACAATCCATCGCAGACGACAAAAGCTCAGCTCAATGGTCGATGGCTTGGGGTTAGAGACTGCCTATGGTGAAACTTTGGGTCGAATAAAAGGACAGGACAGGGCTAAAGCAAGGCTTGGCATGGCCGCTCTGATGTGGATCTCGCATTCCGAGCGGTCATTGAAGGTTGTCGAACTGTGTCACGCCCTAGCAGTCAATATAGGGTCACCGAATCTCAACTCAGACGATGTTCCTTCAATAGGGACAGTGCTATCCTGTTGTCAAGGACTTGCCGCCGTAGACAAGGAGGCTTCCACGGTCCGGTTAATCCATTTTACCCTTCAAGAATACCTCCGAGCTCATCCTGGGCTTTTTGGTGCGGTTCGGTCGACCATGGCGGAAACCTGCTTAAGCTACCTGGATTCGCAGGAAGTCAGAGCTCTTTCGACGAGTCCCTCTCCCGATCTCCACGGAACACCATTTCTCGAATATTCTTCCCTGTATTGGGGAATCCATGCAAGAAGGGACCTTTCGGTTTGCGCGAAACTGCTTGCACTGAAGTTATTATTCGGCAACTGCAAGAACCGCACGTCCACTAAAATTCTATTAGAAGCACAGAAAGGATATTCGCACGCAATTGATTTCGGTAAACTCGACCTCTTTAGTGGCCTACATTGTGCATCACTCTTCGGGATTGTTGAGATTGTAACTGGATTGACAGAGGCGGAAGGTTGTGACATCAATGAAAGGGACTGTGTGGACAACACACCTCTCGTGTGGGCCGCTCGCAATGGGCACGAGAGAGTGGTTGAATTCCTACTTAAACGAGATGATGTCAGCCCCGATAAAGCGGGCACTTATGACCAAACACCACTTTGGAGCGCAGCTAGCAATGGGCACGAGGGAGTGATCAAAATGTTGCTCGAGCGGGACGAGGTCAACCCTGACAAACCGAATAACTACGGCCAAGTGCCGCTCTGGTTCGCTGCTTTCAATGGGTATGAGGGAGTGGTGAAAATGCTCCTGGAGCGGGATGAGGTCAACCCTGACAAGCCAGATGATGATGGCCGAACACCACTCTGGTGTGCTGCTTTCAATGGGCACGAGGGAATGGTGAAAATGCTTCTCGAACGAGACGAAGTCAACCCCGATAAGCCACATAACGACGGCCGAACACCACTCTAGTCTGCTGCCTTCAATGGGCACGAGGGGGTTGTGAAAGTGCTCCTCGAGCGGGATGAGGTCAACCCTGACAAGCTGTATGACGACGGCAAAACACCACTCTGGTGTGCTGCGCAGAATGGGCACGATAGAGTGGCAAAAATGCTCCTCGAACGGGACGAGGTCAACCCTGACAAACCCGATGACTACGGCCGAACAGCGCTCTGGAGTGCTGCTTGGAGTGGGCACGAGGGAATGGTGAAAATGCTCCTCGATCGGGGCGAGGTCAACCCCGACAGGCCGGATAACGACGGACAAACACCACTCTGGTGTGCTGCTTGTAGTGGGCACGATGGAGTGGTGATAATGCTTCTCGAACGGGACGAAGTCAACCCCGGTAGGCTACATAACGATGGCCGAACACCACTCTGGTCTGCTGCTTTCAATGGGCACGAGGGAATAGTGAAGATTCTTCTCAAACGGGACGAAACCGACCCCGATAGACCACATAACGACGGTCGAACACTACTCTGGTGCGCTGTCCTGAATGGGCATACGGGAGTGGTAAAAATGCTTCTCGAGAGGGACGAAGTCAGCCCTGACAAGCCACATAAAAATGGCCGAACACCGCTCTGGTGTGCTGCTTTCGATGGGCACGAGGGAATGGCGAAGGTTCTTCTTGAGCGGGACGAAGTCAACCCAGACAGACCAGATAACGACGGCCGAACACCACTCTGGTGTGCGGCTTTCAATGGACATAGGGGAATGGCGAGAATGCTTCTCGAGCGGGGCGAAGTCAACCCCGCCAGGCTAGATAACGACGGCCGGACACCACTCTGGTGCGCTTCCCTCAATGGGCATGATGGAGTGGCAAAAATGCTTCTCGAACGGGACGAAGTTAACTCCGACAGGCCAGATAGCAACGGCCAAACACCGCTCCTGTGTGCTGCTTGGAATGGGCACGAAGGAGTTGTGAAAATGCTGCTCGAACGGGGCGAGCTCAACCCCGACAAGCCAGATCACGACGGCCGAACGCCGCTCCGGTGTGCCGCTTTGAAGGGGCACGAGGGGGTGGTGAAAATGCTTTTCGGACGGGACGGGGTCGGCCCCGACAAGCCCGATATCGACGGTCGAACACCGCTCTTGTGTGCTGCTTGGAATGGGCACGTAGGAGTGATCAAAATGCTACTCGAGCAGGACGAGGTCAACCCTGACAAGCCAGACAACGACGGCCGAACGCCGCTCTCGTATGCTGCTGGGAATGGGTACGCAGCAGTGGCGGAAATACTACTCGGAAGGGACGACGTCAATCCCAGCAAACCAGATGAATTTGGCCAAACACCACTCCGGATGGCTACTCGGCACGGCCACACAGCTGTGGTAGCCCTGCTGCTGCCAGAAGGTCATTCTGTCTGACACAAAATTTCCATCGTACTCCCTTCCTTGGTTCTAAATCCTCTGTGCAAATTTGTTAGTCATCTACCCTCCTTATCTTAATTCTGTATTTCTCTTTTCCACCCTAGAATATACACCTGTGTTCGGATCATATAGAGAAGAAGAAAATAGAAGCCGCAGGTTTTTTTGACAATTTAAAGCGGCATGGGAGCTAGAGTTAGCCAAGATATCATTGTGATTTTCCATTATGCACATATCCCAAAGAAGGTCGTGCTTATATCCCACTGCCCTTAAGGTGTACGCTCGAATGTGAGGTTGGGAGGCGATCTGCACTTTTTAGTCTTGCTCATCCAGGAAAACTAATACAATAAGGAGTCTTCAAACTAGGGAAGCCAACTATTGTTCTGCGAGCACCGCATCAACCCCGAAAAATTCCATACCGTAGCTAAACCCTTCCTGCATGGTCATAGGTGTGGATCACCTCCACGGGGCACCACCTGTTCATATCCGGAGGCGCGCACGATGGGCGAATTCGCACTAAATGGGATGATCTGTCTGGGAGGGAAGAATAAGAATCATGGTTGCTCGCGACTTTTCTCCCATCGACTAAAAAATATGCGCGAAAGAGGGAGTGTAATAACATATAATTAATCCTAAGGCTATTTCTTAATCGACTGCGGGGCCTTTGTTCTTCCAAAACAAACGAGAGCAATATAAAGAACATTCTCTTTAATACCCGTGATAGCAGGAAGGTACACTAAAGACTCCCGCGCCCGATAACGCCATAGCACCCAAGCCTGCTCCATCTAACGTTTCCGTAGCCCACATGCAGTCCATTGCACCCTCCATCATCTGCCCCCGTTCCCCTTTGAGTATATCCCAGCATCAACAGGATTTCAGAGTGGAATATGTCGGAAACCGGGAGAGGCTGCCCGGCATTCCCTCATGATAGTTCGTTTGTTGTCCGGATAGCTTTTGAGAACGCGCTTTGGCTTCGGGCATGCGCTTTGGTTTTCGGGAAGGTATTTCGGCTGCAGGAATGCGCTAGAGTTTAGGATTGATATGGCCGCCCGGAAAGCTGAGAGAAAATCGGGAACGCTACAAAGGAAGTGTGAAAGAGTCAGACACACGAACGCCATATGCCCGGAGGCTATGGGAAGTGGGAGTTTGTTTTTCCTTTGTCAGCCCGGGAGTGGGAAAGGGGAAGGGGAAACTTACATGGAACAGCATGGGCATGCGTGGGGCTCATGGAGGAATAGGAGGTCTTTGTGATGAATATATGCTCCTGTCTTTACCGTTAGTTAGTAGTGATGTTGTTAGAGAAGAAGTAAACTTCGCTGCCCCTGAGTTGTGCGATTGTTTTGGTGCGAGAACTCTTGGCGTTTTGCAGCGCCCGTTTCGTTTCGTTGTCGCCGTCGATCCACGTCAAAAAGAATCCTCATCCAACGCAGGAATATTTTTTATGGTCTGCCAACACTCAGCCTCATTTCTGCCAGAGCTCTCGATATTTCTCCTGCATATCCACGGGGGTCACAGGTCACAATTACGCGACCGAGGGGTAGGTATCCAGAGTTTCAACGCATGTACCTCCACTCAAGACAATATGAAATGATAATAACAATACAGATATAAAAACAATAATGAAATCGATAGAAGTAAATAAGTGGCGCACCACTAACCAGTGTTTTTCCTCTCGGGCGTGCTCCGGGCTAGACTGCAGAAGGGATCGGAGCTCAATAGCCTAGACTATTAATGTAGTGAGAGTTTTGGGTGGTGAACTAGCTATGTGGAGTTGCGTAGGGGTACGTACTCGAGTACACCAGTTGCAACGCTGGCTCCCTACCCTCGCGTAATTACGACCCCCGTGGATCCAAGGTGCAGAGCGAGTTTTTTCGAGTTTATCCGGTATCCACGCGAACCTACCAAGTGTGATTGAGCCGCCCGCACCGCTGCCTAGTATTAACTTTCGATCCAGATGAGATGGATACGAGATGAATATTCCACCATCCCCGGGTCTTCTTTGCCTAAAACAACCCTTTCCTTCTTCTCAGGTATTGTGTCGGGTGCCGTGTCAAGTGCCAGGAACCCGTATGATACCCCCTGCCTAGGAAGGAAATTGCCGTGCCTCGAGATATTAGTATTCGAATAGTGCTGCACATTACCCTATCGCAATTAGCTGAGACTGTAGTAAATTATGGCTGTGAGGTACTGTATAAGAAAATTGTACTTTGCGCTATTAAATTTCACGCCGCGTGGTGATGTCTTTTGCCATGCCATTCACCTTGCAGAGGGGTTGCTGGTTAATTGGGCCCGCTGGCAACAATCTGATTCTAAATCACCAAAGTGCCAGAAATTAGAGGATGGTTAGACGAAAGACCCAAAGTGGGGGGTTTGGTAGCATCTGAGGAGGATTGTGCGCAGGAGCGCGCTACCAAGTTGAATCCACGATCTTTTCTTCACAATCCTGGCAGTTAATCGTGTACGGTATTTAAAACCCAAAATCTATTTTCTTTTTCTTTTCCGTTCTCTGTGTATAGTGCCTTGTGTAACTCTCCGGCTCTTAGATCTGTGTTGTGATCTAAAGGGTTTTTTTACTGGCCCGGCTAATAATATCTGGCAAGTTTTTGCGGTAAGTTCTCCAAGAACCGCATTTTGAACTCTACGTTGAGATATGGGGCATTGCGTTGAAGAATGAGCGCTTAGTCATAACTCCCTACCCCCCACCACAGACCCAAGGGCGGACGTGGAGTTTGGCATTCCCCGGAATGCTTTACGTGACCCAAGTGGGATAATAATATATTGTGTAGAGCGTTCATGGCTCTCTTAGTTAGGTAGCGAACTTAGTCGACAATCTTGCGCTGCGAGACAAAATCATCGGTTCCGAACATCTACTGCCCAACAATCGGGGTCGTTTGGTAGATCAGACAGAGGCCAAAAACCCAAAATTGCAGATTCCCGAGCCATTATATTTCCACAGATGTCTTGTAACCCAACTTTGGGTCTGATGTAGAATATATATTTATTTCAGGTTTCGCCCGGAGTTCACACAGAGCTGTGGGCACATGAACCGGAGAAGGCGTCTTGCAATGCATCTCCCAGAGAAAAACGCTTGTTTGTCTTGGCAGGTACCTTGTGAGAGGACATTTTACTCATCACTACCATACAGAGGATGGCAGGGAAAATTCCACACTTTCTGTGCTAGTGCTATGAAAGCAATTGCTTTTTGAATTTTGTCTATGCTGTTTCCGCTCACAGTGGTTGAGTAATGTCGAAAGCCTTCGCTTTTGGTGCGCCTTGGTCTCTCTGATTACCCCAGCGGTATTGCGGGGTACAGGCAGACTACTACAAATGTTGCAACCTGCGATGAGACCAAACTGCTTCATACTCGGCTAGCAACGCACTCCCGTTGGCGGGTTCGATTCCGGTATATATATCAAAGGACACGGCCCCTCTCATTGCGGAACTTGGTATTGTACGAGGCTTCTGGGGGGGTCTTTCCGGCCTCTATTAACATCACAAACTACGCAGAGATTTTTTCAGTTAGGTGATATGCGTTTATCGGTGGATCCGCTTATAAGGCTGATGGGTTCGTACTCGTATATGGGCTGGCCGATTCCACTGCGGGCGCTCTACGGTGGTCTTGAATTGAAGCGGAAGACTCGCGTTGAAAGGCGGGATAGGGTACCGGTATTCGAGTATTTATAAAACCTAATGCGCTTGCGCACTGTAAAGTTACTCTGGTATATGTCAGGTCGGGCAATACCGCTGCAGGCACACTGGTGATATTTCATCGGAGCGCAAGGCATGCGTTGAGCCACAGGGGGGGGCGGGGTAGTGCATAAGTGGGTAGAGGATTTCGTGTAGGCAAAAGTGGAGTATGATATTGTTTTCACAAATTTGAGGAGGTTGATCTGGGAGCCCAGAGGTGTCAGTCAAGTTCCACAAAAACCCCACTTTTCATCAGCCCCCCAGGAATTCCAGTACGGTAGTTGACTGACTCCATCATCCATCATCCACCATCCGCTCGTGTTATTACAGTATCCAAACCAGCGAAGAAGAAGAAATGCCCCAATTATTCAATAATAACTACAACTGTTTCAACACGACCAACATCACCCCTACTGTTGCCGATGACCGACCTCATATTTTAGCCTGGCTCTCCACACTAGATCCTAGGTTGCGCCATCAGGACATCCGGGACCGCAGAGTCGGGAATGTGGGAGAATGGATCTTACAAACCGAGGAGTTTAGGAGTTGGTACGCTGGTAGTGAGGACGGTAAATCCGATAACGCAGTCCTGTTTTTTAACGGAGGTCCTGGTGTTGGCAAAACTTACATTAGGTAACACGAGTAAACCTCAATGGGCGGAAGAAAAATGGCGAGCGCTGACAAGCCGGGGTGTTAGCTCCACAGTAATAGACAACTTGTGTAATCAGGCTGGAGGACAAAATGACATAGTTACATGCTTTTATTTCGACTTCGCCGCCAAAAACGAGCAGTCCCCCGCGAGCGTACTAGGTTCACTACTAAAACAACTGGTTTTCGGGCTACAGGAGATCCCAGAGGAGATATCGGAAGCATACGAAAACCGAAAAAATGCCATTGGGGGACAGGGACTGCAAATTTCCGATATTTTGAGAATGCTGCAAATTACGTCTGGCAGAAAGCGCGCATTCATATGCATCGACGCTCTCGATGAATGCGCGACAGAACACCGGGCCAACCTTCTCGATTCGCTGGGCCAACTCCTCCAACAGTCTCCGCGGGCTCGAATATTTGTAACCGGAAGACCGCACATTCTACCTGAGATCGGAAGACGTCTTGCTGGAAGAGTGACAAGCATATCCATAAGTCCCAAGCGGGATGATATTGTCACATATATTCGTAGCAGGCTGGCTGCAGATACAACCCCTGATGCGATGGACAGTCCTTTGGAGGCAGACATTATGAAGAAAATTCCGAGCGATATATCTGAAATGTATGTAGAAATAACGACACTCCGGAAGCTCCCTCGAGTTATCCACTAACAGATACATATCTAGATTCCTACTAGTCTCGCTGAGTATCGATGCGATCCTACAAGAACCCACGATCCATCGCAGGCGGCAAAAGCTCAACGCAATGGCCCATGGCTTGGAGTTGGAGAGTGCGTACGGTGAAACTTTGGGTCGAATAAAGGGACAGGGCGGGGCAAAATCCGGGCTGGGCATGGCAGCTTTGATGTGGATTTCACATTCCGAGCGGCCATTGAAGGCTGAGGAATTGTGTCACGCCCTCGCAGTCGAAGCAAGGTCGCCGAATCTAAATGCCGACAATATCCCTTCAATAGGGATAGTGCTAGCCTGTTGTCAAGGACTTGTCACGGTAGACAAGGAGGCTTCCACGGTCCGATTAATCCATTTTACTCTTCAAAGGTATCTTGCAGCTCATCCCGAGCTTTTTAGCACAGTCCAGGCGACAATGGCGGAGACCTGCTTAAGTTATCTGAATTCGCAGGAGGTCAGAGCTCTTTCAACAAGTCCAGCTCCCGATGTCGATGGCACACGTTTTCTCGAATATTCATCCGTCTATTGGGGAGTCCATGCAAAAAGGGACCTTTCAGGTTCCGCGAAACTGCTAGCATTGAAGCTATTTGACGACTACAATAGCCACATATCCATTAGAACCTTCCTAAAGGCGCAGAGAGGATATTCGTACACTATTGATTTCGATAAACCCCACCTCATTGGTGGCCTACATTGTGCTTCACTGTTCGGGATTGTTGAGATTGTAAGCGGGTTGATAGAAGTGGAAGGTTGTGATATCAATCAAAGGGACTGTGTGGATAATACGCCTCTCGTGTGGGCTGCTCTAAAAGGGCATGAGCGAGTGGTCGAAATCCTACTGAAGCGGGGGGATGTCGATCCCGACAAGCCGGGCCGGTTCGGCCAAACACCGCTCTGGTCCGCCACTCTGAATGGGCATGAGGGAGTGGTGAAAATGCTTCTCGAACGGGACGAGGTCAACCCTAACAAGCCAGATGACTACGGTCGAACGCCACTTTGGGGTGCTGCTGGGAATGGACACGAGGGAGTTGTGAAAATGCTGCTCGAACGGGACGGGGTCAACCCTGACAAGCAAGGAAACAGCGGTGGAACACCACTCTGGAGAGCTGCTTACAATGGACACGAGGGAGTAGTGAAAATTCTTCTCGAACAGGACGGAGTCAACCCCGACAAGCAAGATAACAACGGTGGAACACCGCTCTTTGGTGCTGCTTACAATGGGCAAGCGGGAGTGGTGAAAATGCTTCTTGAGCGGGACGAGGTCAGTCCCGATAAGCCACACAATGACGGTCGAACGCCACTCTGTAGTGCTGCTTGGAATGGACACGGGGGGGTTGTGAAAATGCTGCTCGACCGGGAAGAGGTCAACCCCGACAAGCAAGAAAACGACGGTGGAACGCCACTCTGGAGTGCTGCTTACAATGGACACGAGGGAGTAGTGAAAATGCTTCTCGAGCGGGACGAGGTCAGTCCCGATAAGCCACGCAGTGACGGTCGAACGCCACTCTGTGGTGCTGCTTGGAATGGGCACGAGGGAGTTGTGAAATTGCTGCTCGAACGGGACGGGGTCAACCCTGACAAGCAAGATAACGACGGTCAAACACCGCTTTGGGGTGCTGCTTGGAATGGACACGAGGGAGTTGTGAAACTACTGCTCGAACGGGACGAGGTCAACCCTGACAAGCAAGATAACGACGGCCGAACACCACTCTGTGGTGCTGCTTGGAATGGACACGAGGAAGTTGTGAAATTGCTGCTCGAACAGGACAAGGTCAACCCCGACAAGCAAGAAAACGACGGTGTAACGCCACTCTGGAGTGCTTCTTACAATGGACACGATGGAGTTGTGAAACTACTGCTCGAACGGGACGGGGTCAACCCTGACAGGCGGGATAACGACGGCCGAACACCACTCTGTGGTGCTGCTTGGAATGGACACGAGGAAGTTGTGAAATTACTGCTCGAACGGGATGAGGTCAACCCTGACAAACAAGAAAATAACGGTCAAACACCGCTTTGGGGTGCTGCTTGGAATGGACACGAGGGAGTTGTGAAACTACTGCTCGAACGGGACGGGGTCAACCCTGACAAGCAAGATAACGACGGCCGAACACCACTCTGTGGTGCTGCTTGGAATGGACACGAGGAAGTTATGAAATTGCTGCTCGAACAGGACAAGGTCAACCCCGACAAGCAAGAAAACGACGGTGGAACACCACTCTGGAGTGCTGCTTACAATGGGCACGAGGGAGTGGTGAAAATTCTTCTCCAACGGGACGAGGTCAATCCCGACAAGCAAGATAAAGGCGGCCGAACACCACTCTGGGGTGCCGCTTTGCAGGGCCACGCGAGAGTGGCGAGAATGCTCCTCGAACGAGACGAGGTCAACCCCGATAACGCAAATATTGACGGTCGAACACCGCTCTTGTGTGCAGCTTGGAATGGACACACCGAAGTGGTGAAAATGCTGCTCGAGCGGGGCGAGGTCAGCTCCGACAAGCAAGATAATGACGGTCGGACGCCACTCTCGTATGCCGCTGGGAATGGGTATGCCGCAGTGGTGGAAATACTACTTGCGAGGGACGACGTCGACCCTAGCAAACTAGATGATTATGGCCAAACACCACTCCGGATGGCTACTCGGCACGGCCACGCAGCGGTGATAGCGCTCTTGCAGCCCGGGGGTCCTCCCGTGTGATTCTGAATTTCTCTTATCTTCTCTGTTCTTTTCTTGTTCTAAGTGTTGAATTGTTTATAGAGTATGCTGTTATAGAGTTATGCGGGTATATAGTTGCATGGATATGTAACCGTGCGGATACGCGGACAGGCGGATATCGGGCTAGGATATTTGCGGTCATAGGGCATGTGGCTTCATGGCGTCCGGCGACTAGGCATCTAGCAGTGCGTTGTTTTCACCTCCTATCTCGCTAGGGATAGGGTATCATACTGTTTTTTGGTTCCATTAATACCCGCTACTATTTGGGCATTCCGTATCTAGTTTTGGTTCCATAATGTTTATTCCGTATTTTATCCTTCTCCTTAGACACGGGAGTTGGCCATTGATTCATTGGCCTTAAGGATCACGAAGGATCATAGGATATCATGATAATTCTAGATTACGTAAGCTCACCAGGCCTCAGGATCTGTCGGTTTCGTGTTTCTTTAGAGCCCATCAAGTTTCTGGAGTTTTTCAGTGTTGTTAGGGCGAGATATACCCCCTGGCCTCTCCCTAAAGAGTGGGAGTGGTCGACTAGTCTACCCTTCTTCCTCCTTTTTCCGCGCTTGCAGCCTATCGCGGTTGTACTTTTGTTCATTCAGGCACTTTCTACAGGCTCCAACAGTAAATCCTCTTTGTATATTTATTGTTCATTCTTTCATTCTTCTTCCCAAGCTCCGTGCCCTCTATTTTCCCTCTTTGTAAAAAATTTGCCACGTAACCTCCTTGTGATCCGTCACATTTGGGTTTTCAGCGACTCAGCTTCCGTGATTCCTTATCGCCCCCGCTTGCGATAGCTTCAAGTCTTTAACTTCAAGTACTCCGTTGGGCTCTGCTTGATTTTAATTCTCTGATTTACAAGCTCTGTTTTATCTTGTTCATCAATTTTCGAGGTTCCTCATCATCCCCTCTGCTTCTTCCTTCCTTTAGTCGGTTTCCCCTCTGCTTCTTCCTTCCTTTGGTGGATTCGCATCTGCTTCTTCCCTCGTTTGGTTGTAGGTTGGCGGTTTTCCTCCCATCGCTTGGGTTGAAAGGTCGTTGGTTTCTTCTCTTTGGTAAGTTAGTTGCACAGAATTCCTCCCTTCGGTCAAGGTCGGCGTCATGGTTAAGCGAGGTTCCTCAACCTTTTCTGCTGCTGCGGTCGGAAGATCGGGTCTGGCACTCGGACAGACAGTTGAGAATACTTTGGCCCTCGAGGCTGAGGTTTCCCACCTCCGGCACCACATTTCCGTCCTCTCCCATCGGCTGCATCTGTCAGCTTTGGAGAGTGAGTCCCTCCGCCGTGAGCTTGATGCTCCTCGCTCGGTCGCTCACCTCTCTCGTTAAGGGGGCGGTGAAGCCTCTCCTCTTCGTGATGAGGTGGCTGATGTAGTGGCGATGCTTGCCCGGGTGGCTGAGCCTGCTGCGCCTATGGTGGCGTCCCTCGGGGCGCTTGTTGAGGCGTTGACGATGACTACTGTGGCTTTCCCCCTTTCCTCGCTGCAGGAGCCTGAGCCCGGGGTGGCTGAGCCTGTGTTGCCCGTAGTGGTACAGGTTGAACGGTCGCCGCCGGCAGGTGGGGCTGTTGCCAAACATAACCTGCGCCGTGTGCGTTGGGTGGACGATGAGGCTGGCGCAGCTTCTCGGAAGGCTAGTGTGGTTGAGGTTGTTTCTTCGTCGCCTCCTCGGTTCCCAGCGGTCATACCAGTTCTCTGGTGGCTTTGGCTACTAGGGGGGGAGGATCCGATCGTCATGCTCGTGATCCTGGTTTTATTAGAGTCGGCTGTGGTCGACATTGGTAGGGGCGTTGCGGGTGCCATTAGCTTGTGTTGGGTTTCATTTGTCGTGTTTGCGTGACAGGTTTGCTGGAATGTGGCCTTGGTTGTGGCTATGGCCTCGCTTACGTTAGTGTTTGATGGATAGCTATGGGAGGTGGATTTACTTCGTTCGTACACTGGTTGAGTGGTTTATTTTGTGATTCCCGTGTGCTGGCCGGATACCCAGGCTTCGGTCTATGAATCGGGCGGGTGGTACTTTTCCAGAAGTACTGCGGGCTAGGTGGGGTTGGGACAGGCGAGCTCCTTGGAGCGTACTGCCGTATAGTTGTGCAAGCCCGGAGAGGTAGTCGCTCCATTAGCTATATAGTTATAAATAAAAGGCATTTAACCCCTCTATTATCCTCAGTTTTGGTTGCAACCAATTACATCCCCGGATTCAGAAAAACTCAACACCACACATTATTACCAGTCCTGGTGGCAAATTTGCCCCGGCCATCAACTCTCCCTGTCACCCATCTGAATTAGATTCCCAGATGGAGGATGCTCTTGAATCCTCTACCTCTAGGGTGTTTAGCCCCTGGTACCATGAATTTATGCATGGTATCAGAGGCATGATGCCAAAAATGTCGCTTCCGGAAAATTCACCCCTGAAGGACAAAATATTGAATCCAGAAGAAACCGAGATGTCAGATGGCGAGGTTTTAAACGTCATTTTCAACTCGAGTTTCTAGGAGTCATCCAAGGGCTACAACACCAGGTAGTCGACCTCACCAGTACAGTGGACACACTTGTAGCCAGTGTCAAAACCCTCTGAAACAACGCCAAAGACCTGTCCACGAATATAGCACCTTTAGCGGCTAAAACAACCGCACAAGTCAGCATATCACAACGCCCACAAACGAAGTCATATGCGGAAGCGGCAGCACAACCGCCCAGGACACCAGCGAAAAGAAGGAAGAGATCTGCAACACAAGGATACACCCCCTCAAAAAACCTCAAACAGAAACAGACGAAAGAGGCTCGAGCACTGGAGGACACTAGTGCAACACCCACCAAAGGCAACAATGAAAACGGCACTGTTTCTCGCCCAAAAAATGCCACGATTGCCAAAAGACCTATCTACGCCACCTGGGCAACGCCGGCACCACTACCCGAAGCTTCAAAACCTGAACCCAAAATCAGTATGGCGATTACAAAGAAACTACAGAAATGTGGATGCTCAGCCCCCACCAACCTTCAGATCCAAATAAACTCCCCCAATGGTACCGTTTCCCTGACCACGGCCCCTGGCACCCAAGCTGCTGAATACATAAATTACCTCGTACCGATGACAACAGTCCATTCAACGACCCTGCCCGAGGCGGCCAGCGACCACAAGGAATTCAAACGAGCGCACACGGACACACAGGTTGTTATCAATGCGATCTAACTTGAAGCGACGTCGAATGAGGAAGTCTCCCTCTATACAGTCATGAAAGAATCACTCTTCCTGAGCCAACAAGTCAACATCAGCTCTGCCAGATTCCTCCAAAAGAACCCTAAAATCAGAGAAACCAAACATGACACATCCGTGGTTGAATTTCTACCTACAGATAGTGTTCGTTACGGGGCCTCCGGGGTACCGAAACCAGCGGGCCCCCACCCTCATTCCCCGTCCCGCCCCGTTCAATGGCCCGGGGCAGGGTGTTTTTTTTTTCACCGCGTGCCCCTGCCCCCGTCCAGGCCCTGCCCTGTTGAATACCCCGAACAGTTCCCCGTCAATGAATTTTCCCCGCCCGGGTGCCGTTTTTCTTTATTCCCCACTCGAACCTTGCTCTTTTGATACATGAAGGAGTAATTGTGTGAGCATATATTAAAAACCACATACCTCAAATTATATACGGGAATTTATTTGCATGGAATGATTCATACAATATGAACTGGAATAATTTACAACACCGATTGGACTTCCAAGTTGCCTAGTCTAGCAACGTATATTGTCTCAGCAGGCTTGACGCCTAATTCATATGCCCAATTCATACACTCTATTCACAGGTTCAAATCATATGCCCTATTCATAAGCCTAATTCATCCGCCGGTGCCATACGCCCAAAACATACGCCCAAGCCATACGCTCAAACCATATGTCCAAATCATATGCCCAAATCATATGCCCAAATCATAGGCCCAAATAATAGGCCCAAAAATCAGCCCAAATAATACGCCCAAGCCATACGCCCAAATCATAACCACAGTCGTGCTATGGAGTTACTGTGTTCAGAGTTCACATAGCGAAATGGTGAGGTTAAAGAAAGTGTGTATTTATAATAATAAGAGTTCTATAAAAGGTAATTATGCTAAGTTAGATGTGACTCGGAGGTTTGAGTTTGTGGTATGATTTGTGTAAAAGTGAGAAAAGACTACCCCGTCCCTCCCACCACATGGGGACCACACCATGGAGTAATAGAAAACATGAAGAATGAAAGTCATAGTAGTTGAACAAAGAGGGGAATTAGGAGAAAGAAAAAGACAATCCCCGAATATGCTTAGGTGGTAGCGCTCCCACCAGTACCAGCTTCTGCCCTCCCACCACCACCCCCGGAGCGCGTCGGCATCCTACCGTCACCACGGCTCCAACCACCCCCACCAGGGCCCGCAGAGTGCCTAAGAGGCCCACTCCAATTACTGCAACCCCTATCGCGAGTTGGCTGAACTGGCATCCGCGGGGTACGACTACTAACTCCAGCCCCAGACGGTCCTGTTCCGGCGGGGTGTGCCGGGGTGCCTCTGACGGCCCCGGTCATCACCCTACTAGCACCACCACCACCCCCCCCAGTACCCACATGCCTGGTATCATGGTCTCCCTGGGCACATCTCGCACCATCTTTCTTACTACTACTTCCATCTCCCATAACAGAACCCAGACCCCCAACCAAATTTCCTTGTCTAACAACTCCCCCAGCACCCCCCATTTTACCACTACCACCAGTCCGGCTAGTGCTCCCCGGGCCACCATACAAGCGACGGCGTACAGGCAGACGAGGACTGTCGCTGTCGTCATTGTCGCTGTCACTATCGTCATTTGCCGGGGGTGAGTGATGGGAAGACGCTCCCTGGTGATGGGGAGGGGCACCACGCCTACGAGGTGAACCACCAGGAGGAGGAGGAGGGGGAGCGCGCCAGGGAGGAGAAACACCGGCAGGACGAGGAGCACCCCCGGGACGAGGAGCATCCCCGGAAGGAGGAGGAGGAGGAGGAGGTGCACTCCAGGGAGGAGGGGGAGGAGGTGGTGGTGGTGGTGCACCCCCGGGAGCACCGCCCTCCTGATTTAGATACCGTCTCATCTCTTCCTGAGTGGCACCATCTAGCTAGCCAGCCATAATGTTCATGACATCCTCAACTAATCGCAGGTCCTGGACCATGAGGGTAACATGACCTGTATTTGCCGTACCCAGGGCTCCAGCTATGAACAAAAAATTAGTAACTCAGATAATTATACTAGGAGAGGAACTCAACTTACCGGTCTTTGTCATCACCGGAAACTCTTCCGCTGCCACCCGGAGGCATTCAACAGCTGATCTCTGCCAACGGAATTGTTGCTTGAGTGCCAAATCTGACCCGATCTCCTGGCAAAGACGAAAGAATGGGGCCTTGGGAATTAGGTACGCACCATCACGGCGATACTTAATAATCTCTGCTATTGCCACCCTCCCAGTTGAATACCGAGCCGGCAGCTGGACCTCACCGACAACCCTCCGAGCTCTCTTCCGACCAAGATGCCGAGTTGGGGGCCCCCAATTTCCACCACCCTTGTGGCCTAAGATACCATGATTTGCGCGACGTTTGAGAGGCATTGTGCAGCAGTTACCTTTTTGGTGTTTGCTTGTTTGTTGTGTTGACGGACAGGTGCATAAGGAAGGAGATTCACAGGAAAAGATAGAAGAGTTTTTGCTCAGAGGAAGTTAGACCTAAAATGATCTTTGGTGTGTAGCGGACTGGAGTCTGCTTCCTTGGGCGTATGTGTATTTGTGGGTATGTGTATTTGTGGGTATGTGTATTTGTGGGTATGTGTATTTGTGGGTATGTGTATTTGTGGGTATGTGGGTTTGTGCGTATGTGTATGGACCCTATACCTTCCCTGATAGCTGAGTCAGATAGGAGGGCTTGCTAAGAGGAAGAAGTATGTTGGAGGAGTGGTGGGTAAAGAGTTATTTTATACTAATGAAATAAAAATTGGTTATTTCATGAGGAGTGCCTTTCAAGCCCCCTTGTCATATCTTTCCGGGAGTCCCCTGCAGTTTAGGCGTATATTGATTCATGATGTCTAGATGAGTAAACGACAGTTAAGGTTGATAGGGCATGGGTATATAGATACACTTGAATTGTACGATGGTTAAAGTCGGGTAAGACTGCAACCCCCAGTCTACCATAACACGTAATGTACAATCCCTTTCATGTATAAATGGCTTGACAATGTTGTACTAGACGTTGTATTTGTTTGAAGATGTTATCTCTTCCCTGTTTATGTATCAAGTGTACAATTGTAGTCACAAAACAAACCTGGAGAGTACGCTTCCTCCATCTTCGCTCCAAACCCAAACACACAGCTCTCTTTGCTATAATTTCCTTTCTCTGATAGTATGATGAAAGCAATTTGGAGAAGGCTTTAATCTGGGGGGTTATTCATATCATACTTAGAAGTTGTTGAGTAGGGCTTTGGGTTAGGCTACAGAGGTAGAGAGAAGGGCTCGACGCGTGACTGCGGGTAGACCGTGACGTTGTTTTCAAGAGGTGAACCAAGTTTTTCTTTTCTTTTTAAGAGAGGCCAAATCAACTCCTCTTCTTTCTCACCACACTCTTACCTTCTCCATCCACGCTCTCGCCATCAACACAATCCTCAGGTCGCTCTGCCCTCTGCGCTGCAATCCCGCTTCTCCTTTTCATACATCACAGAAGCAAACTCTGCAGTTAAAACAAAAAAAAACAAAAAAACAAAAGAAAAGAAACACCCGTGGCTCTTGCCCCACCAACCCGGATACACCCCTCTACTGGTACCACCCTTTCTACTTCCCTTACATTCTCAACTATATCCGAGGGCACTGGCACGCTGGCAAAAGGTCGCTGCATAGATTACTTATTGCCTGATCCCAAATAGTAAGTTAGTCAACATCTTCACACTGGTCTTTGCTCTTTTGCTCTTTTATTACCCTCACATCATACACTGGGTTCATACGAACAAATCATATGCACAAAATAATACGCACAAAGAAATTATACGCACAAAATCATACGCACAAATTATATGTACTAACATTGATAAATAGAATACCTTTTTCCAGCAGCAATGCCATCTGCTTATAAGTCGAGGCCGCTTCCGGCAGGCGCTTTGGGGGACTCGGTAAATGCTGAGAGCATCCGCCGGAATGAACATAGGGCGAGCCTTACCCCCTTGGAAACTGCTTTAGAATGTGCAAGGGCGAACCGAGGCAATCGCCTAAATCAATGCCGTGATTTTGCGCGAAGATATGATAAGTACCAGGCGCTTGACGACGAGACTAAAGCCCAAGTGGATCAGGAGATGATGGTGGTGGAGAACGAGGTGCGGGAGCAGGAACGTGTGGCAATCCTGGCGGATTGGCGGCGAGACTATCCAAACTAGTTTGTCGACGATGGTTTGCCACTTGTGAACCCCCCAACCCCTATTGAAGTCGATTCTCCACCGAATTCACCGGCATCGCCTATATTCCTGTCACCAAAGATGAGGCCCGGAGTGCGAATAAATAGTCTTCTCGACCGTGTGGTGAAGCGACCCAGAAGCTTCTCAACTGCGTCTGGGCTGGTACAGCCTCCGGGGCCTTGTAGATCGCAGGATGCTCCGCCTCGGCGCACCCGCCAGCTAGCGATTCCGGAGCGCAGTCATTCACTCACAATGTGTGGGGCCCTGGTATCCTCTACAGGGTTCTATGTTGGACGCTATGTGGCTTTGGCGAGGGCCGCTAGATTCAATACAGGGAGCACAAGGGAGCCTATCTCACATCGCACTAGGTTCAGGATAGGACTAGGTAGCCTGAGGCGAAACTCCCGGGCTAATAATCCAGAGTCAAGTAGGTAATTTTAAACTTTTCCTAATTAACTTAGAGATGTGCTTACTAATATTCAGTGTTGTTTAGCTCAGATAGGACCCTGGATGCCTATTGGCGGAGACGATGGCCAGGTATTTCTGAGTACAGATTGACGGAGGACGATATGGAAGGAGATTTGGACATGACGGTTCGAGAGGATGAGCTCGATGAAAAGGGTAGACCTTTGATTGACTGGGTGAAGCCTGTTGAGTAGCTTTTGCCAAATGCGGAGGTCTACGAGGAGTGGGAGGAGGATGAAGAGGATGAAGATGTTGATTTTATCGACCTATATGAGTCTGGTGATGAGGGTGGTAATGGCTCAGCGGATTCCGATGAGGTCTATGGGGAAGAGGGGATTGACGAGAACAACGATGAGGATGAGGAGGGCGAGCAGGAGGACGTGGAGGGCTGGGAGGAGGGTGATGATAATGTCCATATGACGGATGAAGGGGAAACCTCTGGCTCAGGTTTGGGAAGTTGGATACAAGACTTAGGTCTCCCTGACTCTGCATCTTCCTCTCGTGGTCTGTACGGTGATACGGCAGAACACCGTTTCCGTCCTAGCACCCAAGAGATAGGAGAGCGGCTGCTTGGGCGGGCTATAACACCCAAGGACTTTTTCACAAGCCTGGAAGACCAACAGGACAGCATCGAAAATATTGTCACCAGGAGAAAGCGCTTTCTTGCTGGCAATGCCTGTCTTATCATTGATCTCAAGGCAGCTGCTAGGGAAGACGCAGAAGAACAAGGAATTGACATTGAGGAGATAGATAGAATTGACCACGAGATGGATAGGGAGGCCCTCCTCAATATGGCTAGCCAGCACTTCCCTCACCGCAGGAAACAGGAGCTGGAGGATTAACGATTTCTACTTCCATCTATTTACTTTTCTTGTTATCTCTTAGTTCCTTTACTGACCCCTCACGCCGGTTCTGTCTTCTTTACTCTCCTTAATACGGTTCCCCTTACCTTGCCTTACCTGCACTCTCACTTCTGTATTTATCCACCACAATATCTCCCATTTGGTTTCATCTTTAGCCCGTATTCTGTCTCCCATATCATAAGTCCGGAGGCTGTTTTTCTTGAGTTAGATTCTTACGCAGTACCCTACCTCTTTTCTTGTTCTCTTCTCTCTCTGAATTTTCCGAGACCGACGCTCCTTTAGAGTTTAATTTCGTTTGATATCATACCCCGCCCCTATACAGATTCCCCTCTTTTCTTTTATATCATGATTGAGTGGGTGACCTTACTCTTTGCAGTATAATGTAATACGATAGCAGTTTAGAAGTTAGAAACAATCTCACATAACGATAAGCTTGAGCATATATTAAGATTGTCTATTTAGTACTTTGCTTCTAGTTTCTTCGGCAAAATCCATCCACGCAAAGACATATTCCCAAAACCACGTACCCAAAGTGATCCGCCCAAAGTCATGCGCTCTAAAGCCATACACTCAAAGCATACACCCAAAGCATACGCCTAAAACATAGGCCCAAAACATAGGCCCAAAACCTTGGCCCAAAACACAGGCCCAAAGCATAGGCCCAAAGCATAGGCCCAAAGCATAGGCCCAAAGCATACGCCCAAAACACAAGCTCAACATATACGCTCAAAGCATACGCCCAAAACACAAGCTAAAAGCATACACCCAAAGCATACGCCCAAAATACCCACTCAAAGCAGTTGATGTAAAGACGCTCTCTGCGAATATATAATTATAATTTAGGTTCAAATATGTGAGGGAATAGCCACGCATATTCCTCTATAGAAGTTAAGCTCCGCAGTTTTCAAGATAGGCTTCTATCTCAGAATCAGAATCAGAATCCACAATGGTACAATGAACAAGACCCATGACAACTCTGCTACTTGTACTTCCACTACGCATCATTTCCATTGAATGCACAGTTGCACGAATGTAAATTCCTGCTTCTCGAGCATCAAGGATCCCGTTGTACTCTCTATCGTCACAGTCCAAGAACCCTGACACCATCTCCTTCCGCCGTAGCTCCACATTCTCAGACGTGTCTTCATTTACCTTGGTTCCCAACCAATACATCTGGCCCAAGACGGGGGCATGCATCCCAGCCTTTGGATAATCCATCATGTCTACCACATCATATTGTAAGCTAGGTTCCAGGCATTGATATTGAATATTTGACTTACAGAAGAAGCGCATGACTTTATGACCCCAGGAAAGCGAGTAGTGATAAGGATGTGAAAACAAGGTTGGTTCCAGGTCGCTGTAGTTGTCTAGAGAGCTCTGGGGAAAGCGCTTCGCTTTAAAGAAGCTATGGTCGACTGGAGCATTGGCCATTGGGCGAAGCCGAGGAAGTGGAACGATACCGGGCTCGGTATTACCCGGTGCAGTCGATGCAATCCCAATATTTTTCCTGATCGTGCTCATGATACTAATGAAGGATGGATATGTAGAGATATAGCAAGATTGTGCTTTTATGGTAAGACCAAAAGGTTTTCAAGTAGGAAAAAACTATAAAATCATTTTATCAAGACCAGCTACCTATACATTAAGTCAACTCAAGCAATGCTTCATAGAATATAATTAAAGAGCGTATAAATTAGGGAAATTCAGAAGTCAGAATAAAGTTATTGTTAACTGTCTGAGTCTGGAACTAAGCCCCACGTCATTTTGCCTTTTACGACACCCCTGCCTGAGTCACAAGGCAGAAATATTTCTAAGCTTGAGACCCGACCCTTAATCTCATACTCTAACTCAAGCGGCTGTATGATAGTGCGGGATTCCCGTATTCTATGTTCCAACATTGCAGCAATCCATCCACCTCGTACCAATTTGACTGTCTTCCCCCCACCATTTGCCCACTCGAATCCACACATCTCAAATTGATACCATTGTCCTATCCGTGGTGACCGGCTATTGGCCCTTGGTTTGTCTATTGCTCACTATCAGCTTTTATAGTTCTAGTTGGCTGCACACTTGCTGCAGGTGGGATTCAGTAACAGCTTACAGAAAAAACAGTCCGCCTTCATTCTGCCGACGGAAATGGCAACAAGGTAGATTATTTCATCAGGGCCAAATGTCCAGGAATAAAACTTATCATTGGAGCTTTCACGATTGGGGCCGTTGTCATCGCCTTAGGTGTAAATAAAGGAAAGGCGGCAGAGGTAGACAGCAGTAGCAACAAGATGGTTATGGTATGATATTCTTGTGAGTATCTAAGTGAAAGGTAATTACATAGCATAATTACCAACCTATATATAACGGTTAGAATCAGGAATTAGCTTTAATCACTGAGAAAGGCACTGAGGGCCTTCGTCACTGCATGGTATTCGAGCATTAGATCCTCACCTGGGGTTTGCTTTCAATAGGTGCGACAGATTCGAGAGACCCCGTACTTGCAGGTTTGATTCAAGATTTGGTTGCCACGTAGGAGCGAAGGCGCTGTATGAGAGTGTTCAATTGGAACTAGTCAACTCGCATAAAATATCAAATTTGGTTACCTCGAATTATGATTGAACAGGGTATATCAACCCCTATTGGTTGGACAAATGCTATGCCCAAAGCACAGCGGTAAATACCAATTCATGTAGCTGCTACCCAGCCTAATCCTAGAGTGTGGCTATTTTCAAAAAGTAATTCACATGCAACGATACACCACCATACACACAAAATTTATACGCACAAAAATTCATACCACAAAAATTCATATGCACAAAAATTCATACACACAAAAATTCATAAGTACCAAGGTTCCTAAGCATGGATGTTCATAAACTCAATTGATAGACTCAAAAATTATGCGAGCAATGAAGTGGATCACAGAATGGAAGGTAGCTTCGGTACTTAGCTTAGCTGGGCCAACTTATAACCTTCATTTATATGCCTACCAAAGCTGGACTTTTATATAAATATCATTCGGGATCCAAGGGGATCTGTTACTGTATACGGAGAGCTAGAACTATCTCAACTTAATGTCTTCCCAACCAGAATGTTCCACGATGGGCAGCCAACGGGGGCTCTACACCTGCGGGGCATCAAGCCGTACCTCTTTTTAATGGTTCCACGAAGGCCCTGCACGCGAATACTGTCCATCTTTATCCCAATTCTCGGTAGAATCCAGCCCATACGGGAGCGAAGGCCCTGTAACACCAACCCCAAGACCTCCGCCTGGTGTGGCCCGCGCACCTCTTTCAAGTTCCACAATACCCTTGCCCTCCAATTCGGTAGCGCTGCCCCCTGGAAGCTAAGATCACGCCCGGAATCTGCTTCTTCCGCTAGCTGTGACTTTGTCAACCAGCGACATACTTATATTTGAGATATTTGGAAACTTTTATCTCTATACGGAGGAATCTCATGAGAGTTGGATGGAGTGGTGGCAAGGCACACTAGGGTATATAGCCTATACTGCGAAATATGCGGGCAAGAAAAAGATAAGATGCAACTTGGATCTTCGAGGCACTGAGGTGTGAAAATACTTTCAACAATGTGCTGACCGTTTAGGTAGTGCTGGTGGCACACCGCGAGTAATGTGCATTATGTGCAGAAAGGGTCTAGCTCACCCAAGTGGCACGGGAACTAGCTCAATGCATGATTATAACAGGTCCTCAGCTTGTCTGAAATCGTGAAAGATTAACGGATATGATAGGTGAGCTGGAAGCCCGGTGTGTATAGACGTTCTTATACTATTGCAAAAAGATACTAAAACTGGAAATAGCCGTAGGATTATCGATCTGGCCACACCAGCAGGATTCAATCAGCATGATTTCGAAGAATACTTTCTAAAGGCTTTTTTAGCAACGAATCGCGCCTTTAATTGCTCAAACAACGTTGCCTTTCGTTGTGTCTTCAAGTACATTCATCCTAGAGTCAAAATCCTCAGCCCAATAACATTAACACGGCATTTGAAACGGCTGGGAAAGTCTACTGTGGATGATATTCGAACATGTCTACCTACTCCAAATTGAATGCATGCCAATGTGAAAGTAGAAGCAAGTGTTTTCCCCATCATTCCCACCTAAAATACCATTAGTCAGAGATAATGCCAATAATGGTTTATAGCATCGGAAAATGAGTATTGTGGTTGGTGCTTCACCTCAACGGGGTCAACACTTCATCGAGATACAGAATAACCGGGTTAAGATCCCTACTATACTACTTTATGATGTCAAAACATGATGAAACTCAACCCTAAATATGTTGGAGAGTTCTGTATGGCTACAGGAATTCACCAAGGACTGGTTACAAACCTCTGGCGAGTTTACGCCTCTCTGGTCAACCGCGGAAGACTGGAGGCAGAATGAACACATCTTGGCGGTACTTCAACAGATACGATTTTGAACTTTGTGGATGTCAAAAACACGTGGTGTGACTATTCATTGAGTGTTTCAAGTCTATCAAGATATCTTTGATCATTTGAAAATGCAAATTTCCAAGTTAGAACGGAAGCGGATGCAATGGAAGGTTGATATTCGTGAGGGCCTAGTGGAAGCCTAATTGAAGGCAGCCTCTTACTATGGTAAAACGGAAAGTCAAAGAGGTCTTCAGTTCGGCATTGGAACTTGCCTAAATCCCTATTGTAAACTCAACGTTTTTCGAGAATGGGATCTTGATGCCAGTAGGGAGACTGAGTATCAGAAGTTATATAAAATGGAGTTCATAGCGTATTATGATCTGTCCTATAGACCAATAAATAATCAGGCACCTGACATGTCAATTCCACAGAGTGGTCTGAATAGTTGATCCAAACACCTTTACTCTTCGAGACATAGAGCAGTTATCCTGTGTGAGGCACTAGAGTACCTCGAAATCGATTCTGAGATTGAGCCGCCCGAGCCAGACGCTGAGGTTATAAATTTTACACGTGAGCCTTGCCCAGCAGGGATTTTTTACGAGGCAAATATACTGGAATAGTGGAAGGTTAATGCGGGAAGATACCCCAATTTAGCTCAGATGGCTAGGGATATTCTCGCTGTTCAAGGGGGTAGTGTTGGAGTATTGCGGGTGTTTAGCATGGCAAGAGATGTGATTCCCTATCGGCGCTCACGACTCAAAAGCAGTACAATTCGATCATCAATGCTGGTGAAATCCTACGAGAATGAAGAATTACAAAGAGAGCTAGAAGGTCACAATAGTGAACGGGAGGGAGAAAAACTCGAAGAAATGGCTGCTGCGGAGGATTATTGTTATTGGGCTGATAGGAAGGAAGAAAGTATAGAGAACGATAATGGCTGTATCTCTGATGATGTCGAATCACACAAGCAGGACATGGAATGGTCTTTTGTTGATCAGGATGGCAGGCGAGCATTTGGAAAAGGGCCAAAGGCTATACTACCTGAGCGTAGACTTGTTGAATCTGAAAATGCACGGCATAGACCACCTCGGAACCAAGGTAGAGATCAATTGGCAGGCTCCGAGGAATCAGATCCTGAAGAAAGATTCTGGGATAGTACTGTCAACATGTATGTTGCATCCGACACTGATGAGGAGGAAGGATCACAAGGGGGTGAGGTGGAGATTCCCGGTGAAGGATCGAGCGATCTTGAAAGTATCAACCAACAGGGTGACGAAAGTTGCGGCTGCATAGCAGGCTCGAGGGGCTGCCTGGAAGAGGGTTGTTCGGAGGAGGAGCCTCTATCGGGAACCGCGGATTCACTACCAGTTATACGTGTAACCAGCAGAATAGTCCACACAGGAACTAATACCACGATTCGAGTTCCACCCAGGAAGCGTGCCGGAACTGGGGGGAAAGAAAAGAAAAGATCCTGTTTCTAGTAAGTTAATTTCGTGTATAATAATTATAAACTCATAGATTTTGACGGAGTAATTGAGAAGGCATTTTTACTATCGCCTAAGTTATCCTTGTGGCCAAGACATGCCGAGAACATGTCAAGTCAACAATGTATACAGTAGTGAATAACAGGCCGCCATGGAGTGATTAGAAAATGCCCCATATAATCGGGGAAGTGCATGTAGGATCTGGCAGATGGGGTCTATTTGCTCACACTCGTCCGCCCGATCACACGTGCACACCCCTAAGTAAGTGTAAGAGTGAGTAAAAGGATTCTATGTTTTCAGAGGCGGAAATTCAAGATGTCTAAATACATTGTCCTTTTATTCGGGTTCTGAACATAAGCTACAGGAACAGGATCATCGTCATGAAATCATATGCACAGAAAAATCATACTCACAGAAATCATACCCACAGAAAAATCATACTCACACAAATCATATGCTCAGAAAAAATCATATGCCCAAAAAGATCATACGCACACAAATCATACGCACACAACGTCATATGCTCAGAAAGATCATAGGGCCAAAATAATACACTGGTAATGGTATCGTAGATAATATGCACTAGTGCAAAGGCTAGTTGCATTGGCTCTAGTTAGTCGAGTTTGTCAGGTCATAGCGTGATTTGTCTTCCCCTATATTTTTTCGGTTCCCTCTTTTCTCCCATAGACACAGAAAGCATTCGCCCTGCCGCCCTCTGAATCTATGTCCTGTGCTGCACGCTCTTAAACCCAAGTTCCTCCTTGCCTGAGTTCCTCCCCACCTAAGTCTCTCCTTACCCACCATCCACTCGAGCTCATTTGGATACCTTTATCGTCGGTCTATACCAACTGCACTTCGTTCTATCCTGCTTTGACTGGGAGGGAATCTTGCTTTGAGCGAGTTTGTGTGACTGCGGAAGACTACGAGAGGGCTATCAAAAATCAAGAAGAGCGATGCTGAGAAGCACAAGCGGTAGCACAAACAAAGAAAAGCCGCAAATCACCTCCACAACTCTGAACAAGGGAGTGAAGATATTGCAAATTCTACCGTGGATGCCAATGGTTTGTTATTCTCTGGTATTTAACCGATCTCTCTGCATGGGCTTGAAATTACCACTTGTTGTACTCAGCTTTCAACTCGGTCACATATCTATATTCTGGACATATACTAATCTCCTCGTCGCTTGTATTAGATTTTGGGGTACTATGTCTACGGCTGGATATGGATAAGGTTTATTCAATGAAAAGGAATATTTCCCACATGTTGAAAACCCCCAATCATCCACGCATCAGACACCACCAATGTGCCGATTTTGACGTTCTGGACTCAATCCTTTCTTGACCTAAACGGCAGCTGGATAGCAACTTGAAGGAGCTTTTCGAGGAGGAAAATGAGCCCCAATTACACCGGATCACCGTTGACATTGTTATAAGAAAGCACAAGTAAGTAATTCATCCTTTGGGCTAAAACTAGCGCTGCTATACTAAACTATCTTTAGGCAAGGCGTCCCATGTGTAAACAAAGCTGCGAATAGCATGGCATGTTGGCTATTACCGCAAGTTGAACCGGCAGTACACATATATGTTGCGTTACAGGGTATCGTGGCAGATCATATCCGACATGGCGCAAGCGGTACGAGGAAGCGCTATAGGCCAAGCGAGATGGAAGGCCCTCAAACCACTTATAACGCTGCGCGTGATAGTATGAAGGATGCTACAACCATGAGTCCTCCTGCAGTAAACGGAAGCAGCGAACATAACCCGGACAGTACTTTGAGAACGAAAGGCTGTGTCATTGGGTACCGTCCCTTCGTTCCTCGAATGGGATCACAAACACAGAATATTGAACATGGACCTGGGCCAGCCCAGTGATATAACATTAAATTCGCAATTCGGCCAAGAGCTTTTACCATAGACTCAAACCATTGAGGCCCTTTTTGAGACTTTCCTCCCGGAGGAGCATTCCAAATACCCAGCAGTCTATGAGACCATTTACGTTGGGAAAACTGACAATGTTGACAAGGCATTTGGCATATGGAGCTCCCGCTCACTTGTCATCAACGCGAATATTAATAACCATAACGATCTGGAGGACGTATGCCATGGGTGGTGTGCGATAGTAGTATTGGGAGACTTGGAGGAAACCCTGAATGAGAGCACGAAATGATAAGCCAAAGACGATATCCTCAGAAAGATAGGGGTTGTGCATGCATAACTATACAACTATACGCTCAGAGTTATATACCCGGAATCATATGCTTAGAAGGACTTAGAAACATAATTAGATTATACGCCTATAATCATATACTGAGAGCGATTTCCAATCACTATTGATCTGAAACTAGAACCCCAAATCATAATGATAATGTGAGCATTATATTCAAATCCTATCTTTTGAGATAGTTGCCGGATTGCTATATTGAATATCCTAATAGTGGAGTCATCATACTAGACATACAAAATAATTAGGGTGTGTTTGGCCTGCCAATTCTGATCTGAAATTGTGAGTTCAGATCAGAATTGAGAGGCAAAACACCCCATAGATTTCAACCTGCCATTTGTTTAGTCATCGAATATTACTCGTAGGAATAAGGGAGGCCCTGCATAGGGGCCAAAGTGGGGGATGAGAAGACAGGGGCCGTTTAGGCAATCAGCTGCATCAGCAAAAACGGACCCTGCGTCTGATCCGGCGTTGCGTCCTGACGCAAGCGACGCATCTCCTGCGTCCCATGCGTCCTGTGCGTCCTGACTTGCGTTGCAATGCCCCGCCACATCCCACGCTTCCAGATGCTACCTGGCAACGTTCCTTGCGTCCTGACGCAACCTGGAGCCCTCCCTACGTCTTGACTACCCCAGACTCTTTCCCTCATCTCTTCTATCTCCTGATGCGGCGATAGCTTCTCATCACCTCTTCTCCGTATCCTGACCCACGCCTCATCCCCGCTCGTGTAATCACAACTAATTTGCTGCTTGCTCCGACGTCGCCTGGTGTCTGGGGCGGCAGCACCTTTTTTGGTCCCTCCCGGGTCTCACGTCTCACCCCTCACTGGTCTGGCGAACTAATGATCTAGGTTTCAAGAAAGTCGCTTATATATCTTCTACTATATACAGTATCAATATGTAGGATTCTCACGCATAGCCGAATCCTGATTCTCTCATCCGGATTCCTTAATAAACCTCATTAAATATTCTCAAATCAATCCGGCTGTAACAAACACATTTCCGTCGGTGTTTTGTTAAACGGGGAACGACTAATCGTAGTGCATATCGTGATCGTTGACTATCTTCATAGTCTCGCTTTGGAGGAAGCCTTATCGATCTAAGGCCAGAAGGTACAAAGTCCAATCGCTAGAGGACTAGGTGCTCGCGCTTGAGCCGTAAAGGTTTGCGTATGAAGTAGAGTAATAGGTTTGTATATCTTGCACCTCGGGAAGGTCACTGTCAAAG
>Ga0307517_10000325_pt1 | contig 82588 bp, 88 predicted proteins | sample 23_EM_MG_FD_194515 | JGI IMG/M metagenome (GOLD analysis project Ga0307517, IMG submission 194515) | Populus trichocarpa ectomycorrhiza microbial communities from riparian zone in the Pacific Northwest, United States - 23_EM | ecosystem: Host-associated > Plants > Roots > Unclassified | place...
CACACCGCCGGGGGTGCTTACTAAATGTGACAGATACGCGCGAGACACTCTGCAGTAAGATCTCAGTTTGTTTTCGACGTAAAGGACCACATTAGAAGATTGTACGATCTCCCGGGAGACCCAACGGTGATTGCGCGTAGAGTGGACTACCTCCTTGAGAGGGATAGATTTATGTGCTCCCTGAGAGGGTATGAGGTAAGTGTGCGCTTTGTGATAGCCCGGCCACAACTAATGCGTATGAACTTGACACAGCAAGTAACGAATCGATTCCTCGCGCCCCAGATCCCCGAGGCAATATGGGGAAAGTACTTCAAGGGCAAGAAAATGTTTGGGATTTCCGAACCGGATTTTCTTGGTCGGATCAATGGCACCATGGTTTGCTTAACCTGTGCCATACTCTGCCATACTCTGCGAGCGTGGCAAACAGGAGTCTATCTTGAAACATGCGACTTCAGGCCCGAGGCAGTAGGAGGTGAGCCTGACCCCGAACCCGGCATCCTCTCGTTCCGGCTAGGATACTAACATGACGTTGAGCTCGGAAGACCTTTTTGGACGCCAGCGCCAGACGTGGGCCTCTTGCCCAGACTGGGTACAGACTATAATCCTTAAGAACATTCGCGAGACTATCAAAGCCAAGATTCAGAAGGAGCATAGGATACGGGAAGATCGCTGTGAAGGGTTTACTGACGACTGGGCTGCAGTCGCCGCCGAGGTTCAGAGTCAGCCGTCGAGTCTGCCCCCGCCGTGTGGGACTCCACGGATTCAGAGTCAGCTGTCGAGTCGGCCCCCCCCGCGTGGGACTCCACGGATTCACAGTCAAACTTCCAGCAACCTGCGTATTGGGACCCTGGCGGGCGCCCTGGATAACCGAAACGATTCCCAGGAAACTGTCGCGTCTTCCGATTTCAGCCAGGCATCGGCCACCCGGCTCCTCACCTTTCTCGATTCCGATCTGCAGACGCCGGACGGCTCACAGCAGGTGGCCGTGGGGCTAACTTTGGAGAATACCGTGACTCCTACTACATTGCGACACCTCGTGCTTAGCCTTGATGATCTTGAGCCGCCAGAGGAGGCCGCTGCGGATAGCGAGGGGTGGGATATAGAGCAGGAGCAAGGTGTGAGCAGTGATGCGTGTAGTTAGGAGATTGAGAATGAGTAGCATCGCTGTAATAAATGATATTGGGATGCGGTCGCTCTCACATGTGGGAAAGGGTACACGGATGAGCTTAGTAGTATTGATATGAGGACGTTAAGCTAAGTCATGGAATTTAGAGTAGAATTAGTGAAAGCCACGTATCACAGGGGCGTCTCAGCTATCTGGATACGGTAAAACTCATCAGGAGAGCGTTAAGAATAAGAGAAGTCTGTAGGTGTAGGATTAGGTATTAGACTTAGTTCACGATGCATCCAAGAATACAAGGCGATGTCTGATAGAGTCACGATTGGATCAGGACGCGGCATGTATCGGGGGTGAGATTAGGAAGAAGTGACGAGACGTCAGGACCGGAGAGATCAGGATCGGGGGATCCGGACGAGGGAGGTGGGAGCAGAAAACATCGGGATGCGAGGTGGGAAGATGGACGACGCCCTAACGTTCGGTGAGAAAGAACCGGCATCAGGGCAGGAGAGTCCTGGATCTGAAGGCGTCAGGGCGGGGGAAGCCTAGATCAGGCGACATCAGAATGCAAAGGCGGTGCACCAGACGCAGTCAGGACACACAGGACGTTGGGTTCCGTGTCAGGATGGCGTCAGGATGGACCGCGCTAAGTAACGCAAACTCAGGACGCAACCTCGGATCGACGTCGCGTTCTGATTCGCGATTAGCGTTCGGGCGTCAGGTGGGTCAGACGCACAGGACGCACAGGACGCAGGGTATTATTTTTGCTGATGTAACAAGTTCTAGATTCAAGTTGGTGTTCCTAAAATTATCGTGATATTGCTTATAACCTCTTTTTGCCGTCATTCCGACACCCTATACTACTGTATCTACTATGATATTATGTAACTATTGTATATGACCTTTATTACCCCCGCTTCTGCACGTCCCATCACTAGAAAAAAAAGAAAATCTACCTACACATATCACCTCCTGCAACCGGTACAGGTACTATGGTTACTGATGGATTTCCTTTAGGATTAGTTTGGTTTCAGGATACGATTCTTGTGGCTGTAGCTTTGTTATGTTATGCAGGAGGTATTGTTTAATACCTAGTTTGTTTTATGTTTGGTTTCGGGATACGAGGTTGTGCCTCTCCCTGATTGTGTTTCGGAAGAATCATTTGATACTACGGTTGTTTGAAGTTTTGTTTCAAGGGATCGTTTGATACCTTGAATGTTTTATGTATTGTTTGATGGCATCGATTTGATATCATAGTGGTTTAAGGATACGAGCTGTGCTCGTAGAAGTAAGGCTTTAGGAAAAGCCATCCATGTATTTAAAGACTGCATCTTTTGAACTTAGAAAGAGCAGACTTCGACAGACAGAGTTTGCAATATACTTGGTTGGATAGTTACCTCTTCAGTTCGTCACGATAGTGAGAAGCCGCCAAATACTTCAAGACCTTAGTGATATAGTAAAAGGTTTTATCTAACAACCTTTCGGAGCCTCCGCTTGATCAATCCGCCTAGGCCACTCTTTGGCTAGGATTTCAAGTGCACAACCCGGGACGGTTTCTTAAAGGTTCTCAGTATACCGAGAACCGATAAGGAAACGTTACACCACTCAACTTACAAATTCCCCAAACTATTAGCTTCTCTGATCGTATCCCTACTCCACCATTGCTAAGTCTTCTATCTCATTATTATAATAAACTATATATGAATATGTGGTCCAATTACATACAGACCAATTGCAATCTAGAATGGAGAGTGATCAGTTCTGATATCCAGCTATGAAGGCATTATACAGGGGGGTATATGCAATTGGACATTAAGTGGAGTACTATTTCTCTAAACATAGTTCCAACCTGTTAAACATACCTTGTAAGCACTAATTATCTAGTATTCAGAGTTATTTGCTTGATCCCTCTTTGACGCTCCTAATACAGGGAGCCTGTATTGGAATGTGTGGTTAGCTTCTTACAGCAACATGCCTTACACTAAATAGGTAAGCTATTCTGGCTAATATACCGCTTCAGCCCTTAAGAATTTCTCATTCAGCTCTTGTTTTATTTATCAAAGGTTGATATTCAAGCATCCCACGATGTTAAACTCAGAAAAGTTTCTGATGTCACTCCTGGTTCCACCATTGCCATATACCCCTTTTCCTGTCTTTTTGAAGCCACCTATCCCTTGTACTCTTATTTTTCTCAGGCCTGGGGAAAAATGGTTTCAAAAACGGTTTTTAACTGGTCCAGATGCTATCCTCTCTGATGGATTTTCCTTTCAGATTAGTTTAGTTTCAGTATATGAGCCTAGGGGCTGTGCCCTTGTATTTCAGGGGGCATCGTTTTGGTATCTAGTTTGTTTGATATTTGGTTTCAGGATACAAGGTTGACCCTTTTTATGATTCTGTTTCTGAAGAATAGTTTGATACATCCTGTATTTGATGTTTTATTTCAACGGATCATCTAATACTTTGATTGCTTTATTTATTCTTTTATTGTATCCAGTTAATACAATAGTTGTTTTGAGATGTGAGCTGTACCTGTAGGAGTAAGGCATTGAAAAAGCTGGTCTGTATATTTAAAGACTGTATTCTTTAAACTTAGAAAGACCAGACTTTGATATACAATTTTTTAATATCCTTGATTGAATAGTTACCTCTTCAGTTTGCTACAATAATGAGCAGCCATGAAACACTTCAAGAGCTTAGCGATATAGTCCACGGTTTTATCTAACAACTTTTTGGAGCCTGCACTAGCTGAATTTGCCTAGTGCGCTCTTTGGGTAGGATTTCAAGTGCATAATCCTGAACGGTTTCTTACAGGTTTCAGTGTATCAAAACTAATAGGAAAATATTACAGTATTGGTACAAACAAAAAGAGCGAACCTTTAAAATACCATGAAAAAGGAAGATATGTTTAAAATACCATCATATACCATAATAGAAGTAAAGTGTCAAGCTACAATTACAAGAGCAAACAACAACTATATGCGATAAATCAGGATATATTTGGCTAATTAACCAAGAATAACTGTTCCATAACCTTTTGCCGAGTCATAGTACTAGCACTCTTGGCGCAAAATTAAGCAATAATTGGCATCATAACTGTGCCAAGCCCCATCTTCACAACTGGGAAAGATATTCAAAATTAGGCCTTAAATGGCCCTATTTTTGATAATTATCCTATGATTTTTATTATTTTATTATTATTATTATTTGGGCCCCTCATGAAGGTATTTAGAGTCCTGAATAATGATTATTTCTGCAAGTCGTTGCATTTGGTGCGGGGGAGGTCATGGTTTGCAAACTTCGCCCCTGTCATGGTATATCATGGTATTTTAAGCGATCGCTCCCTGATTCAAGAGTCCCAGTTGCTTAAACCAGTGTTGCAAAGAAGGCCTTTGATGATCGAACCTGGGGGGTTAGAAGGGGGGGTTGAATCGGGGCTTCTAAAAAATTTAATGGGGATTGAAGGGGCGTTCTTTAATGTCTTACTAAGCAAAAATAGCAGTAACTCTGATGAGAATTTCTACCTTTAACTCAGATGTGTGAGCATTTATTGCTCCAAAGCCGGGGAAGTGGAGTACCAGAGCTAGTGATTTTTCTGCTACTCGTACATTTTGTCCCCTTTTTCTATTATTTCATTTGTTTCTTTGCCTCCCAACTGCCTTCAAATATTATTATTTACCGATTTGCCTGAAGGGGTTCTGTCATAGGGGTGGTCTGAGATCCCCTGGTATCCCATGGACTGGTGAGACACTATGATCGCCTACTCAAACAGCCTAATTTTCTGTTCTGTTTCTGGGGCTTTACGGTATTAGGAATAGGAAGCGCCTGATTCTGCAGATGTGTGTGGTTGTTTACTCGAGTGCAGTACTCGAGTAGTTGGGCTCTCATGGACGCCCCTGTGCGGCCCGGTTGAGGCCGGGTACAGTACTTAGGCTGGGAGTACCCGTATGTAAATTATTAAGAGTCCGGCTTCAGCTCGGCCGCCTAGTGAGTCGTTGGATTGAAGTCGCATTTTTCGGTGGCGACGCAGCAGAAGTGGCGGGGCTTCAACCCGACAGCATCAGTACGGTAGTGGGCAGTTTTTCACCATGATTTGTTACGGCATATCACTTGCGTGTGCCCCACCCACTGCATTGACTAATTTCAATCGCAAGCAGGCGACTGCTGCCCACCCGGTCTAGAGACGAGACAGGTACGGTAGCCGGGGACACTACTGTAGATGTCTGTGTGTCTGTTGTGTCGGCTTGTTTTCGTTCTGAAATTCTCTCTTCCTACCGTGGCCATCCTAGTGCCCCCCGAATGTTTACTGAGGGGTCGCCAGGGGGAATACAAAATAGTTACTCGAAGAAGCTATGATAAGGGTTAGGGTTGGGCTGCCAACCAATGAAAAAAGTCTTTGGTTCACGATCCTGGCATCCGCACTACTCGAGTATTCTTTGCATGGAAGATTAGTGACTGGTCACAAAAACGGCATCGGCATCAACCAAACATCACTGTCTGTTTTTTCAATGTCTTTATTCAACCAGTCTGTTCTGAGGTTGGGGAGGGGGTTAGCACGTTTTGACAGCCTGATATGTCTGCTCGAGCAGAATCCCCTATGGTGCCTCTGATACGAGTGTATCTCCCAGTGCTGGGGGAGACAGTACCAGTACATTCCATCCTCTTTGAGATACCTTGGCAAGCTCAATGTTAAGTTAAGTTATGGTTAATATACTAAAGTGTGCCATACCCCGCCACCAATGCCGAGCCCAAAACACCTAGGATTGAGGAAGAGCCCTCTTATTTGGGGGGCCACGGCAGCTGCTATGTGCACCATATAGCCGGGAGCTACGGCAGTCGAAAAATCTTCAAATGGCTACCTACAGTGGGACTTTTTCCCCCACTAAATTCCTACTCTTTTTTTACTCATCTTAAATATGGGCCGTTGCCCGCAGGATTGGATTGTGGGTTCCAGGGGGAGAATCAGGGCACATTTATGCGTTGGTTCTTGTGTATTTTTCTCTCCTCTAGTAATAACTTCGCATCCAATCCCGCGACACCGTTTCACTCTAAAACCAGAGTCATATATCTACATGCCAAGGGCATAGGCTCATGGAGAAAGCGCAAACCACACGAAGCTTCATTGCAGAGGAGGCAGCGGAGAGGGATTCTTCGACTAATCCCTCTAAAGCTTCAGCTTCAATGCACAGCAATGAGGGCGGGGAATACTCTCCGCCTCCAGCCAGGATGGTGACTAATAAGTCACGAATTGTCCCACGGGATAAGAGGAGGGGCATGTTTGCGCAGCTAGCGCTGGTGCCTGAGATTGAAGATCCCAGGGATTATGGAAAGTTTATCAAGTACCTAATCACCAACCTTGTTGGAGCTGCTGGGTCGACGGCTCCAATGGCGGCTACCATATTGCTTCGTAGGTTTCTCGGTTGCGCCCGGATAGGATTTACTATACAAGTATCCACAACTCCGTTCATCCGGGTTCAGACTGTGATGTAAGGGGAAAATGTTGCTGACATCAATTGGCTTAGCTGCGCTATCGGACGTATCTGCGGAATTACATTCAACCCAAGTTGTAGCAAACCTATCAGTTGCCCTGCACATGCTATCAATGGCGATATTCCCGCTCTGGTGGTCCTCTATATCCGAGCGAAAGGGCAGGCGGACCGTGTACATAATATCGTTTTCCCTCTTCACTATATTTGCGGTATGCTGTGCAGTCTCAACCAACATTAGCATGTTGGTTGTGTTCCGGGTGGCCTCTGGCGGTGCAGCCAGCAGTGTTCAGGCGATTGGCCCAGGGACTATTGCGGATATTTGGCAGGTCCGTGAGAGAGGGAAATCTATGGGCTGGTTTTACTTAGGTATTCTGTAAGTATTCGGCTCAATATCCAGGGGTAATACGCTGATAAGCAATCTAGCTGCGGGCCTCTCCTGGGACCCATTCTGGGAGGAGCATTGACTCAAAGGTTCGGATGGAGGGGGACACAGTGGTTCTTGGCAATATTGGGGCTTGTTCTGTTCTTTGGAATGCTGTTATGCCTCCCAGAAACGCTACGAACCCAGGATGAACCCCGAGATAAACGCATGGAGCGGCCAGAGCTTAGTGATGACGAATTGCCTACAAGAGAAGATGGGGTTGGGGATCCAAGACTGAGGCTAACCATCTCTCAAGTTTCTAAAAGAACTTTAAAGAAGAGCAAACAGTGGATCGAGACTGCGGGGGCCGTCCTGGTCGATCCCCTGAAAAGCCTGCTCTACCTGCGCTTCCCCCCAGTGTTGCTAACTGTGATGTATACCGGTATGACTTTTGGAATCCTGGTATCATCTCACCCCCCTCTTGTCTAATTTCTTTGAATGTCGCTAACTAATGGGTGCAGTACGTATTGAACATCTCATTGCAAACGGTCTATTCTCGAGAGCCATACCACTACTCTCCGCACACTGTTGGACTGCTATTCATCCCTGGTGCGCTTGGTTACCTAACCGGATCGTTGACGGGTGGTCGCTGGTCCGACAGCGTAATGCGGCGGGCCGCAATAAAACGACGGGCAGCTACAGGCGGGGGTGAAAGCACTCCATTGGAGCACCGGCCGGAAGACCGCATGGGAGTCAACGCTTGGATAGCAGGGACTGTGTTCCCATCTGCATTGATCTGTTATGGCTGGATTGCACAGCAGGGGTACCATTGGGCTGTCCCCTCGCTTTTTACCTACATCTTTGGATTTGGCAGCATGTCGGTGTTCGGAATGGCTGTCGCCATGTTGACTGGTATGTTCTGTATCTGGTGTTGTGAGGCACGAACTGACGGAACTGTAGAATTTGTCCCTGGGCGAGCCAGCTCCACTGTTGCTCTCAGCAACCGTGAACCCCCCCCCTTCCCGGACATATGCAACCTTGAGGATTATTAACATTTCGTTGTAGTTGCCAGAAACACCTTCGCCTGTATTGGGAGTATCCTCGCCGAACCCGCCATAAATGCGATTGGGAATGGCTGGCTATTCACAATCCTCGGTATACTTGCATTCGCAGCTCTTAGCGTAATATGGGCGATGCATAGAGTAAGAGCCCCCATTCGACACACCCTATGTGATATCTGCTAATATGCGTCTAGTACGGACCCAAATGGAGAGCCGAAACTCATAAGTACGGTTTCATGTAATAATCACATTCACCAATATGCCCTTGTTCATCTAGGATAGAGTATTCTCACTTCTCCTTCAGTCCATCGTATCTAAGATTTGTTTCTCTGCGCTCTTGTTTCATCTGTTTTCGTGGGTTCGAGGCCATCATTTATTCAGCCTCTTTCTGGGGTCATTTTGTGGCGCTTGGGTTTGTATATAGATTTACTTATTTATATTCTTTGGTCATGTTCGGGCTAGAGGGAGGAGTTATATAGAATATGTGGGGTGACAAACGATGAAATAGTAATAATATGATCCCCTATAAGCTTCTGCAAGGCTTCTGCATAGTAAAATCACTCGATTCCTGTGTTACAGTCAGACCCCGGTAGTTACCGCCGATGTTGTGCTCGAGTATTGGTAGAACCCGTTAACCGGAACAGGCAGGGATATCTTTGGCCGATTACCCTTGGATATGATACCTGTTCCATATCTTCTTGTCAGGTCTTGTATCGTACCAGTATCGTGGTCCCAGTCAAGTGGGCTAGTGTTGGCCTGGGCTCGCACTCATGCGGAACGCTAGGGGCCGTAATCTCAACCACAGTCCAGGATAATGAGTGACGGGCCCCAATTCCTTCAAAGGGGTATAGCCGTTTTCCAGATCTTCGAGCTTTCCCCTCCTAACACTAGCTAACTGACCTCCACACCCCCCTCGGCCGGCCGCCACGAAATATCGGTATCGCAATAGAAGAAGCTCAATAAAAGCAAATAAAGGGAAAGGTGTGCAATGGATATCTCAACCCTTTCCCTAAGAGGATAAGCCATCCTCGCCACCGGCGGGGCAAACCGGATCGGCCGAACAGTTTCCACTGGGTTTGTAGCGAACGATGGAAAATCTTGCATCTCCACTCGTGACGCAAAGTCCCGTGGATCCTCTGCAGCACTTTTCTTTTCGTAAACGAGTCTGGCGGGCGCCTGCCCAGGGCGGGTCACGCCGTCGCAGTAGACTTCTGCAAGCTCGCTGACGGTCAAATGTGGTCACGAGGGTTAGAAAGTGCAAGACTTGGTTCCTCTTGCTGGTGATGGATTGTTAACAGAAGGCTAGAGTATACTTCATCTATTAGTATGCAGATATGAAGGGTGACGGTTAGTAGTTAAAACTATCTTTGGGCCTAGGGAAAGGGTATCTGGAGCGGACGGGTTTCTCCTGAGATTAAATCCGATCAGTATCAAAAATCAAGTAAGATTTACAACCTTGATTTTTCCAAGACATTTATGTGCGACTATTTGCTTACTACCTTGTGGTCATTGGATATTTTAAGGAGTTTCATCTATGATTGTACTTGGAAGGGTTATTAAAAACTGGAAAGCATAACTCTTGTTTCTATACGCAATTCTCTTGGATCTGGAGAAGAGGTTTCGAGCTTTTAATAACCCCTCATATGTATTGTTGGTTCTTCTATTCTCACATTTTCTTCTTTTCTTCTTGATATTAGTCATTATACACCAATCTCCAAGCAGTCGACACTAAGGCTCACCAAGACATGAGATAGTAGTGCAACAGAGGGTCACTGGCACTGCAATGCACTCCAAATGATGTGCTGGACTAACTGTGGGACTAACAACAGGGCTCGAGAGGGTTATTGACCTTGCCCAGCATCTGGATCACTCTTGGCTCATTTTCGTTGAAACCTTTCTCGCTGCTTCGAGGGGCGCCGTATAATAATAATATCATAGACTAATCGATGCGTCCGGCCGGGGGGGTGATAGTAATTAGCATCCAGCCCTCTCTGCGGTAAAAAAGGATCGAATCGAACTGTTAGTATCTATTACGGTGGGTGAACCGGGATCGGTGTCTTCACGGCAGTGGATCTGGAAGTAGGGCGGCAGCTTGTTGGCTCCTTCTCATCACATAGGCGATCAGCTCCAACACCTACACTACTGTCCAGCATGCTCGGTTCAGTAAAACGAACCTTATAGCCCAGTTTATACAGATAATATTCTGGATCCCCTAGTAGTTAATGATCTCTGCTCGGTGCTCTGTTGCAACGCTTTAATCCCTCCATCCAATGCCCTGGATGGGGCGAGGGGATAGTATTTATTTTTTTCTAGAAAAGACGCTAAAATTACCTTGCAGGTTAGGAAAGATCTGGTGCAGTGTTGTAGAGAAATATCCAGGGGGTCCGTTCAAGTTCCGTAATTTGTTTTAATATTTCTTTGTTTAGACACTTTGGGTTTGAAGCGGAGTCCCAATAGTACTGTCTTTTTGTAACTAATGTTGCCACGGACTAGCTTGCTATGAAAATACAATACAAGTAGCTGATCTTCTGAGCAGTTAGGAGACTCATGTAATGGCCCGTGAAAGCATGTGCATAAAATAGACCACCAGCAGCCAAGTCGTTAATAGGTTGGTCTAGCCCTCCCTATGAATACAGTGCCTGCCTGGGGGGGTTGAGGTTGGACACTTTGTATGGAGAGGGAGTTGTAGCCTTAGGCGTACAGATTCACTTCGGCCACATAAGTATAAACCGGGAGAGCTCAGAGTGTGCTAGGACGGAATGCGGTGGGGCTGCACAAGTAATGAGACACCCACAATATTCTTTTGTGCACCGCCGTCAACACAGCAGATGTTTTCACTGCACTCGTTGAATAGCTTAAATCATTTTCTTCCCTGAAAGCGACTCGACCTCTAATATGCTTCAATTTAGTCTTCGCCCCCGGTTGGCGCACTAGGACCTTGGAGGCCGATATGATCGTTTTAGAACATTCATTTCCAAGGCATTGTCCGGGGGAGAGCATGCCCCTTAGGCAAAACCCTTGCTGTGAAGTGACACTAACACAAGTGGGGCATGCTACAGGACTACCCAAGAACACGGGACTCGGAGAGGATCTGAGGTGCTGTATGTACGATATGAATACCTATGCTGTAATCCATCCTTATCGCCAGGGTTAGGTTTTGTTTCTTCAATGGGAAAATAAAATTGAAACAAAAGAAATTAACAGGATTTGAACTTGTGCTCAGGAGCGAAACATATTTCTTGTCTGTTGCATTAACCACTGGGCTGCAATGTCTTATTTATTGTTCTTTGGTGGCTCATTGAAAGCCGGATACCACTCAGATAACCCGGCACCATGAACCCGCAAAAACCCGGAATGCAACTAGAGAGACCTGGTCCATAATTAGTATGATGAAAAAGCGAAAACATAACCTATGGTAATAAGAAATGATTCTTTCTCGGGGAATCCGGCTCTGGAGTACTGTATGACCATGAGAGTACCTTGGCCACCACATGGCACAACAAGCATTGTTATAAGATGAGCCAGAATACACTCTCTTGCCAGATATTGTGATCGCCCGATCGCATTGACCCTGATTCAGTACGGGTAGCTTCCGATTACTAATATACATAATATTATTATGATGGCATCAAATCTGATGAAGAACAGAAGGAGGTTTATGGTAATAAGCAAGGACATAGCGGCTTTGGCCAGGAGATGGTGGTGTAATCCATTGCGGTATGTCAGGTTAGGGTATACGGGCGGGACTGTCACCAGGCTTGGTGCTCAGAGAGGACTAGTTTTCCGGCATTGTGCGGTAGTGGGTCGATTATGTGGGTTGGCCACCCCAGGCTGAATTTTGTTCTAGAGTTGCGTTCCTTCCTCTGTATATCAACACTTACATCAAACAACGAACACACTCATTGGTCCCCTACCACGCTCTTTAGTAAGAGCATCTCTCACGGCCCTCGCCTCATGTCAGCTTCATAGTGGTGCTGACGGGAGTTTTCCCTTGCAGAGTGATTTCCTGCCGGCGCAAGAAAGATCCTCGATCACGAGAGTCTCGGGGATTACAGTCGAAATCGTAATGCTGAAAGAAATAAGGGAGGAGGAAAAGGAGCGGTCCTGATTGGCAAAGGTGCAGGTGAGGAAGAGGTACTAGAGGGGAAGGACATAGATGAGTCTATCGTATTGTAGCTGGTGCGGGTGGCCAGGGTGGTGCAGTTAGAGATAGTTGAGGAAGGAGAGACCTTTCAAACTTGACAAGTTTTGTTTTAGGATATCAAGGGCACTCTTGGAGTAGGTATTAGATATGCTTCTTACTCTCTGGTGGGGAGAGATAATTCCATGACATCGCTTGTTACAGTTAGTCTTATGCCTATTGATTGGAACAGTTCCACGCAAACTTAAAATCAACCTACTTGTAACTCCTGTTTGGATGGGTACTCCCAAAATCCCGTCACAAATCTCTTGAGAGCGATAAATTCAACACACCCACGGAAGATCCTAAAAGTCGTAGCAGTCCAGTCACATGAGTCTGAAGCCGGTGCTATTCTTGGCTAGCCGAGGCCTGACTTGCTGAGTCTGGAACCATCCCTAATTCTATGATACTAGATTTCTACTCTATAGCATTTGTAATTTGCAGCTGCCCCTTTCCCCCAAATCAATGAAGGCAGAGCAACCCTTTTTTTTACTTAAAATAAATAAGAAAAGGGTTATTTCATACCTGCCAATCGCGGACCTCACCCCTAGGTCCCTTAGGGGTGAATGTCTAGAGTCGGATGCTATCGTATGATACCACCTTCTGTCTCCCAGTCCCCGTAGGTTTCTACCCTACGTGATAGGTGAGAACAACTCCTCCCGAGGAGAATTGAACTCCTGGGCTCCTGCTAAATTGGGCAGGAGGTTAATTGCTTTTCAACATAATAACCACTGCGCTAGCTAGGTATTTTCACATTATATCGCTACAAGAACAAATACTTAACTCCTTATCTTTGATTTTATTCCCGCCTGAGGTTAAAAACAATAATCCTATGATAATGTTTATTAAACATTTAAGACAATGGAGAAATTGGCCCGTCCTTGAAGGAACGCTGGGAGGGGGGATTGTGCCCATTACCGCACCTTTAACACCAGTTGGCAATTTCCCACTGCTGGGACTCAATCCATCGTTTGGTGCTTCGGGAGTCTCGAGAGGATGTTTCAAACTGATGGTGGTCTAGATAAGGCAGAGGTACGTGTCCAGAATATCAGGCATCTAGAAGTAGGTGAGTAGAGGTTATGGAATATTTAGGTGAGGAAATAGTGTCTAGGAGTAGAAAGTGAGGGAGAGAAGTTTTCTAGACTCACACAACCATTGAGAATGATACACCTGGTAGATGGTTTCAACTAGGTAAGCGGACGAGCAAATGGCTTTGAGGGGGATCATAAGATGTCACTATTTTAGATGGCGAACCCCACCCTCTAGGCTGTGGCTGCACCCTTGTTCTCAGTATTTTTTAGTGGATTTCGAGCTTTCCCAGTATGCAGTGTATGAACCCTTGCGATGGCCCGAACCTACTCGCAGCCATATTTCTACCGGTGTGCTTTGACTCCCACACCTCTAATTATTTAAGTTGGTTTATCTTTCTATCTCGGAGCTTTCCATTTTGTGTGTTATCCAATCTCGTCCTTATGTGAAGGTGCTTGGCAGGAGCTAGTTGTCGAGATATGTCCCTTGGATGAGTTTCCAGCTCCCAATATTCGTCAGCTTCTCACAGAGCGAGATATTATTTCGTTCTCAATTGTAAATGGTACTGTATTGAAATTTTCAAGGGTCAAAATCCATTGGAGCTTGAGAAATATCCTCCCGCAATCAAATACCAACATATTCTATTGGCTTTGACTGACCTCTTGAATCCTAAGCCCGCCCAATGCCCTATTTAACACCTCGTACAACTGCAGCCAGCACCTCACTCGATAGAACTCAACTACACCCACAGGCCAGAATGGAAAAGTGCGCAACTAACAAAACTCCTCTGCCCGCAGACACAGGGCAGGACTCTAGTGCTGCTAGGTTCTCTGAACCGGTTTCTCCGCCCGACATACCATCGACGCCCCAGGACGTTGTCGCCTCCAGGGCCAAATCCATCGCGCCCTCGGAGTGTTCGGTCGTTTCAATTCTCCCGTGCATGCTAGACAAGTGCAAAGTCAAGCTCAAAGAGGGCTGTGAGAAGGTCGAAAAGGCGTTGAAGGGGAAGGAGAAAGAGGGCGGTCCGATTGTTATTCTGCGGAACCGGAATTCCGATATTGACTTTTTTGGAGAGTTTCCTGAGAGGAGACGATCTTGGTTGGGGTGAAGTGTTCTACTGCAGTTGTTTGGGGGTAAGGGGTACAGGTCCATTGATGGATGGGGATGTGCTTGTTAGGCATGCACGATTCGGAGGAGTAATTAATAATGAATTTTTACTTGCCATCATACTTCATTATAAGATGAATTGTTGGGTCAAATTTTGAGAGTTAGTTATTGGGGTTTCTGTGAATGCATAAGGTCTCACTCGTTCAACCCGGTAATAGAGGTGGTTAACCAGATAGATGCTAAGGCACACCGAAAACAAAGGTTTCGCACCGTCATTACCCAGCCACCATGAATTGAAACAGCGTAAAAAATAATCAAATAATATTTTATTATAATGACACCTGCATAAAAAAGTGTGGGATTTTTCCCTTCCCCCCCCTCAAAGAGTGAGGAGTGGGATGCCTTTTCCCTCAATGTACCTGCCAAGACCATGGTTTTTGTATTGAAAGGTATGATACACTATAACCCACCCTAAGTTATCCAGTTCATATGCCTACAGCTCTGTATGAGCTCAAGACAAAAGCCTGAAATAAATATATATTATGCTTTAGACATGCTAAATTTTATTCAAAAATTTCCGAGACTAGGCTCAAGATATCTATGGAAATACAATGGCTCAGAAACCTACAATTTTGGTGTGTTTTGGCCTCGACCAGGTTACTAAACGACCGCTATTTCGGGCAAACTGAGCTAGTATTAGTCCATTCTACATGATTGATTTTATCATGCTGTGGCAGATTCCCTGACAAGTCTGCGCTGGCTAACCCGACCTTCCGTCCTCGTTATAAGAAACACCCAATCCATTCCAGCAAGCAGAGGGCCCGGGGACACAATGGAATCCCCCCAAAGCCATCGATGCAGGTTTCCAAGCTAGTGATAATGCAGATTTTCTTGCGTACTCAGGCACCAAAATACCTATATCATAATGTACTCGAGTACTGTACATCATGCACCTCTCTGCAGATCTGACACCATTTCAACGCATAGATCTTCCTAGCTGTAACTAGGTGCAAGGCAAATACAAGCAATCTTCATGAACAATTATGCAAGGCCTAATAAACCAGGGGTGAGTTCCCCACTCCAGCTCTCATGTCGACCCCCCACCCTCTCGTTTCCACGGACTTTCTATCAGACCGACACATACAAGGCCTCGTGACTTCCCTCCCTCAGCTCGAACGAGAAAAACCCTCCCTCCCCCACGAAACTCGCACGGTGAAAACCGAAATCGAGAAGAAAGAAAAGAAAAAACAAACGAGGAGCTTTTTATGATATACATGTTTATTCCAACAACACCCATCACCTAGATTCCGGCAACAGAACGGTACTCGGCTCATATCAAGTTTCAGTTTGCGTAAATTAGGTGACTCAGCCCTTAGGATAGAGGTGCCGAAAACTCGGTAACGGATTAGGGGGCACGTGTTCACTAAAAATCATAATAATCGGCGGTAGTGATGGGAGATGTGGAGAAAAGTAATTAATGAATTCGACGGCATACCGGTGGTGTATGGAAGAAATCGATTTCGTGGGAAGGGCCATCCTAGGTTTCTGGGTTTCTGGGCGGGATCAACTGACTGCCGTAAACAGCTTCCCAGTTTTGTTTTTGCTTTTCCCGGGTTGATTGTACGAGTACTAGTAATAAGTTAATGCCAGTACTCGAGTACTGCTACTGCGCCACTTGATCAGTTCTGAGTTGCGATGGTGATGATAGTTGTGGGATGGTCTCGGGCGCCGGGGGGTCAGACGAGAAACCTGTCAACTTGAAACCAATAGATAACTCGAAACACCTACTCGGCCCATGGTATTTGGGTGTCAGCAAAAATCAGAAAACTATCTCCGCTGACCTGTACAAATCTCTATGAAGGCAAGGGCCATGTTCTTCCGATTTTTGTGGTAACACCCGAGTAGAGCGCAGCAGAGAGGAAATGAAAGAACCGGCCCGGCCCGCGCAACATAGTCCCTGGTTAACACATATATAAACACGGTACATAACATACGCATCCAGATGTAAGTACTCTAGTACGTATATTGGCGCACCGCCCAAGTAGCAAGTTCGAAACAGTCACTCTTATCTCCCGCTGGGTCAATCTCTCGGTTCTCGGTAAAGTCACACACGTGATGCACATACCATTTGTTTTTGCAAAAGGGGCTGTCAGATATACCACGATAAGGTTAAGGCGTGACAACCCCCCCCCCCCCACCTCTGCCGGGCCCGCCGGCCAACCTATCATAGAGCCTATGTATAGTGCTGGAGCGTGATAAAAAAAACTAGGCCCACCATCCCCCCCCGCAACACCACATCTTCCATGACATCAACAAAGCCACAACATCTCACTCGCCTGCGACCCCCACTCAAAAACGAGCACACTAGCCACCGAGCCATCACCTATGAGGAAACAAATCCCCCGGCTTGTTCCGCCAAGGTGCTTGTTCACGCCATACTTTGGGTGACACAGATAGATAAACGAGGATGCCGCCCCACACAACGTGCGAAAAATGGGATGCACGCTCAAGTATGATCCTGTGCCTTAAAAAAAAATGAGAAAGAAGCCGTCCCACACATGCATGCACTCCTCGTGCTCGGGTACTTGAGAAGTGAGCTACTCGAGCAGACGCTAGGATAAAAAAGAAAGAGAGAGAGAGAGCGGAATCCACCCGAGGGGACGGTATACCGAATACGTTAAAACCCAAAGAATGCATCAAGGAATACACCGCGCATGTGATATGAGACCCGTCACAATTGCGGCCCTCCATGTAGAAGTCCTGATTGAAATGAAAGTGAGAAAAGTGGAGCAAAGAAATGAGAGATATTGAAAGTGAAGAGATGAAATATGGTATGCCTGCCTCAATTACCAAAGATGGCTTTTGAGATGGGGGAAGAATGGGTGTTAGGTCAGGGGATTGAAAGAAAGGGGAAAATGAAGATGAAAAACAGGAAATTATAATTCAAGTCTTGCGATGGAGAGGAGATACGTCAAGATGAGCATCGTACCATACCGGCAGTAGGAAGGGATGAGAATGTATGACATGAGCTAGTTTCCCGGATCTCACTTTATCTCCCCCCCCCCAGAAAATATATGGTAAAAAGGCTTGATATCGAATTGGACTGGTATTTCAGCTGCGATTACCACGCTCTACTTTACTTCTCCTCTCGCCATTTGGGGTCCTCCCGAATACGAAACCCAGATCCCCACCATCGCTTCGCCTTGTTATGGTATCCCATAGGATCGGCGGGGGATTTCATCCAGGGCCCAAACCCACGGGTAAAGCGCCTTGGCCGAGCGTGAAGGCTAGCACCATCAGAATCGCCACCCAAACGATAATAAATCAACCAGAGCGGGGGGGCACAATAGGAAAAGAAAAATGGAATTCTGATACCACACAGTAACTAAGTTTTTTTCTTATTCTTTCCCCTAATGTGTATGTTCTCTTGAGTTGGTGGATAATAACATTAATGCCGTACCGGCTATGTGCTTGACTTGCTTTTCAAGGATAATAGCGGACTATGTGGTCAGGATGGGCACTAGATAATACCAATCACTTCATCCCAGGAGTGTCATATGTTATTTGTTGGGAGGCTGGAGTTTGGACCCGGATTCTCTCAGTGGCCGACTCGTGACATGGATCTCAGCACTCCTGCTCAGACTTTCTTCTAGCTCAGCGCACTACTGATTAGCAGCAGCCGTTTGCGGTGTTTCTCAAGCTAAAGACTACTGAGGGTTGGCTCGAGCTGAGAAGACTCAGGATGCGCTAGGAAAGAATCAACCAGTCACTAGCGTGCGCCTACAGTTCTGAAAACGATTGAGAAAAATAAAAGAGTGATATTCTATGATTCCTTTCAGGGCAATTTTTTCTCGCCCACTGTAGCAGGTGAAAATATCCGCCGAGAGCCGGTACATTTTAATTAGTATGACCCAATAATGCGGTATACCGTAACTTTTTAATGTAGTGATTGGTAGTGTTTCGATCAAGCCGAGGATGCGAGAAGAAAGCCCAACAAAACCTTGTTTTCGGGAGGTACTTAATTTGGTATTAATTCGGATAGGCTAGCCTCATGAAGGACACACTCAAATGCACAAATATATCAGATTGCCAGTATCCCAATTTGCTAACTTCACCTAAACTTCAGTAGCTTTGAAATATCAGCCATTAGGAACGCTGGGTTAAGCAAGGATTCCAGCTGTCCCCGCTTGAGCAAATCGGGGTCTAAGGGACCGCAAGTATGAGAGGAAAGCACGTAAATGAAAAAAGAAACCACACGCCAGCACATCTTGCTGCCGAAATACGGGTCCTATGTCCAGAGGAGTTGTGGTAATAAGAATATTAGTACATGAACGAAGCAAGGCACCCCCCGCCATGCACAGACCGGGGTTATGAAAAAGCCGCACATTACGGATGGACGGCAGGTGTCCGTCTGGTGCTTGTGTTCTCGGCGGTCGCACGCTGGCTAGTAGACATCTCTCCGGTCCTTTTTATTTCTAGACGCCATTCCCTCATCTCCTAGATGCCCTCCCTGCACTGTAGTTCCCCAGTTACCTGCTTCCCGCTACCCTATTCCATTGAAACGTAATTCCTCCTCATCTAGACTACCTCGGTCGGAAACATCCTTCCAAGATTCCGGAAGCGCTAGACGATGGCTTTGCTCCTAGTTCAAGGCTGCCAATTAGCGTTAATAGTCTGGTGATAGATCGAATTCTTCTTCCTCCGGCTCTCCTACCACCTCCGTATCGACCCATCTACATTCTTCCCCTCGGTGCCTTCTCCTCTACACCTTACCCAACCATGATCACTTCTTTTCCTCCTCCACCCCTCTTCCACTATTGCAAGTGCTACCGAGGCCCCCAATTGCACTACCCGAATCCGAACAATTCCCTCCTTGTTTATTACCTTCAACTTCCCTCTTTTTCTCATCAGCTTTGCATGTCGCTTTTTATCCTTTATTTTGACCTCCGGTAGTTCTGCACCCCTCCTGGCTTGTGTTGCTGCCACATAGCAATGAGGATTACGAATGGGGGTCGTGGCTCCCGCTCGCAACGGCACTCAGAGCGGGTATATGGTAAATTGTACGTAGGTTTCCAAGTTTCTAGAGTGCTAACCGAAGACGAAGATTAAATAGGAGCAGATTAGGAGCCAGGTCACTTTCAAGGAAACGGTTTAAACTGTTCAGTGAGCAAGGGAAACCCGGTCTGAGGTTGACAGTTGAACATAAAATAAGGTTGTATGAGCCTCACCACCAGTGCAGCCCCGCCATAGGCTATTATATCAATCACTCCATCCCAGCGTATCCCAGGCTTTCCTTACATACGGCACAACTACTAGAAGGAATTTTCCAAACGCTTTCATGTCCTTCCTAGCCGCTGAAAGGCCCTCAAGACTAAAGAGCTTAGATATTAGTGTTTGTCGAAAAGAATGCCTGGATCGCGGGCTACTTACGGTGGTGAGTGGCAACTAGAGGTAGGGTGTAGTCATGTATGCCAACAATCGAACGTCCTCCCTACCAAAACATCAAAGATCGCGTCTCTTTGCACATGAAATTAGTAGGGATTCGAGCACAGGATGCATTGTAGAGTGGCCAGTGCAGACTGCCAAGATCTGTCTTGTTCTGCTCTCTTTCCAACGGAGACTTGAGCCTTTCGGGGTGTAATATCTCCTCACGCCAGATGCAGATCCTGTTTACCAGAGACTTTCTGTATAATACCTCGGAGGAACCATAGCAGTCTCTTGACTCTAGAATTCGCCTCAGCTCTGCGGTACAGTGTGTTTTTCGTTGAGACTCATGTTCATGGTTTTCTGGGTGCTCAAAAACACCCCCGAGGAGCATAGCCATCGAAGCGTCCAGGCATACCTCTGAGAGCGAGCGGAGGCCGCACCGCCAAAGAGAGACTCCGTTTCTATTGCAACTCCGAATTGGTAACCACCCTGTGCTCCTGTGAGGGAACGTGTCTAGGATTACTTTAGATATGGAAGCTCTCACGAGCCAGTAGGTTCTCCCTCCCAGGGCTGAGCCGGACCAATCATACCATATTCTAGGGTGTCTATTCCAGGGATTCGAATATTGGTGTAGCTTCAAGTCGGCACTTCTTCTGTATCTCCGTCCATGTGCCAAATGGCACTTTCTCTCGTCAGCAGTACAGTACTGTACGCTAAATGATTCGGTTCTTGGGGAACATCTCAGCCTCGTAACCGATTATGATCCAGTATCTGCCTAGCTGTTATCATGAAATTACAAGACACACCCTACGAAAATCTCGTTAATAAATTGCTCTTCCACACCTCGGAACCGACCGGCCGCGCAGAAGAAAAGGCCTACTCAGGCTAGGGTTGTTGATAGGTCGTTCTAACTCCAACATCTTGCAACCAAGTGATCGAAACCCCCTTTGGGAATCTATCATGAGTTAGTTCGGATATCCAAGTTGAGGCAAGGGTTGGGCCATCTACGCACATCCACGCCTGCTATGATACTAGAATATTGGGCATCTATATCTTTCCATTGCACTAACAGCCTGAAGGTATCGCCGACTAATTGCGAACTCATGATGATACGCCCTATGCCGTGTCTATTCCGCCATATTATCTGTCTGGGTTGAGAAAACTGGCAAGCCCGTGTGACTAACTTTTCGGCGATAAGAGCCCACACCATTCAGCAATATGCCATATAACTGGGGCAACTATCAAGCGTTCCAGCAGAACGCTATATACTCGAGTACACTCGTACCCCGGCTGCTTAGCCGTATACAAACCTGGTACACTGGCTGGTAATCACCGGCTGGGCGGGGTAATTGTAGACTTCTCCAGCGCTCAAGTGCTCGTTATCCACTATCCTCGTTCCACTTTTATTGAATTCTGCAACCACAACCTTGGCCCCGGAGCCAGAGATACTAAACTCAACATAACCATGATGAAACCTACCGGTTGGTAAACTAGTAGACTCTGCATCAGGAAACCCTAATGCTCCGCTCGTCGACAGCTGCCTCTAGCTAAGGCACCCTAAAAGTCTGTACTCGCGGCAATCTGTCCGGGGTAGAGGCTGGTGATCGTCGACCCCCCCTAATATATATATATCAACCGCACTAGAGCTTCCCTGCCGCGGGACCCCACTCTCAAATCCCGATATTAAGCACCAGACGTATCGTAATCTGTGCACTGCAGGCCCGATTGATGATAATGATCACCGTGACGCAATATATTCATCCAAGCTTTTCTGTAGCTGATTTATCATACCGCGAAACCGATTAATATCAACCTCCAACAATCTACCACCTCGATCATCTCCCGTTCTGCCATCCACGTGTTCAATAATAACAAGAGCCAGGCCAACCTCCGCTTCCCTTCACTTAAAAGTGAGAGAGATAAAGAACGAACACGGAAGAGGATTAAAAAAAAAGGAAGAAAAATAAAATACGAGATAAAATGATTCCCGACAGACAGACAAATAGACAGGCAAAACTTTGGATGATAGTCAAACGGCCCTAGCTGCAACAGCGGCACTTACGTGATACGATCCACGGGTCGTTGATGTTTTCCTCTTTCAGCCGCACGTGGGGCAAAGTGACCTCCAAAAACAAATTCTTTCGTGTCACATCACAACCCCGCCAAGGTTGATGCTGGCATTAGGCACGTCGAGTGAGCGGGCGTGACCGGCGTTTTTTTTGCTTTGCGCGGGGGGGCGGGGGGGTTAGTTTGAAAGGAACCATGATTTTGAGCAATTCACTCAAAACATGGCGGGGAAGCTAAAATGTAATCTAGGGCTTCAAGGGCTGTTTTGCTCCGTCTTCCGGCACAAGTGAGTGCCCTTTATTCCACCTACCTTTCCGACCGATGGGAGGTTGGAGGGGGGGAAAGGGGAAAGTGGCGGGAATTTCATGGATTCACTGCCTTCGCAATGTCAGCCCATGCCAAACACAAGAGATCTCCACAGCCGTTTGGAATCTCCGCATGAGTCGTAGGGAGGAAAGCCAGGCGAGTAAAAGTGTAGAGGGTTCGAAAAGCGGGCTGCGGGTAGAAATGCCTGGATCAAGCACCATCCCAAGGCAAGGGAGATTTTTTCAAGTTGTCGTTTGGCGTTGCGTCTTGGCCAAGAACGCCGCACACGGCCCCCGAGCTCTGTTAGTATTATAGTAAAACCCCCCAAAAGCCAAATATTTTCCCTAAAACCTATCATTAGATAAACCATTTTCTGCTCAGAAACAAAGATGTCCAAATACCACTATCAACTAATATCATCAGTATTGGAAGAGCTCATAACACCCCTTTCCATGACAAGCGCCGATTACACACACACTATATTTTTCTTTTTTTGGCACTTCAAGTTTCTTATCTCGAGGGCTCAAGCTATAAAAGTGTCATCGGGAGCCATCACGAGACCGACCCCGACTTTTTGCAATGATCCTCCCCCTCCCTCCCTATTTCGAAGGCTCTATGGTGGAAAAAAGCGTGTTCGTGGTCGACCTATCAAGAGCTGAAAGTTACTATTGGGGGCGCATCGTGTTGGAACCAGTGGTACAAGCACCGGTAGATGTTGGCTGCTGAGGGGCGTCGAGGAACTCATTTCTCGCTAGACATTATGCATGCACGTCAGGGATGTCCTTGAGAACCGGCATCCGATAGATCCTGGTGTTGGAGCCTTAGCTGGTCCATTTCTAGCAATTGTCCAGCTTCCCGCTACTGAAAACGTACGGCAAGGTATGCTTAGGCACTTGGAGGAGGAGCTCGTACGGAGCATTGGCAGCTCTTTTATTACGAGTTTCAAGTTTTTTTGTTTTTCTCCTTTTATTCTAGTGTTGATTCCGGGAGGGAGAACTCTCATTGGCGTGGCCTGAGGAAGGACCAAAAATATTTTCTTCCCCTCTCCCCCCTTCCGCCCGCCCTGTCCAGACGGAAAAGAGGAGCGGGAGAAGGTTTTTATGATCCCGCAGGGATTCGAGATGCCGTGTCATGTGTTCTGTACAAGTACACAGATCTGGACCGTCCGCCCATTGCGGAATACACCCAACCTAGCTGAGGTTAGCATCTGTGTGAAACCTTTGCGCAACGTTGTATACGAATATTCTGTCCAAGAAGATGCACATACAATGTTTCCCTACATAGCGAACACCCGGCACAACGAGCACTGGCTTACAATATTCTTTGAACCATGCCTTGAGACCGCTCAACCCAATAAAGGCCAGTCGATAAATGGTGAATGCTCGCTATGCCGGGGGCTCGCTATGTAGGGAAACATTGTGTATTTGCCAACTCTAAAGAACTCAACATGGGATCAGCATGGGAATTACCTTAATCACCGCAACGAGTTCGATGATTCTTATCGGCTTTCACCCCAAACAATCTAGCAGTACCGAAAGCATCGGGAGTCAGAAGCCCTCCTCCCGCACTGTTCGGGGGTTCCGGTCGAATGCTGGTGGCGGGTCAATAAAGTGAAAATATTATGAAGTATCAGAGGTACTTCCTGAGATTTGCTGTTACTCACCCTCTCGTCTCTCGTTTCACCTCTCATCTCGTATTGTATTGCACTCGGATGATTATTTGAAGAGGGTAAAAAAATTTAAAAAAAAGTGTTGGGCTGTTATGACGAACCTTAAATAGCACAGGGTGATACCGCTTTTGCACTCGAGAATTTCTCAAGCTGTTTGGAAACAGAAAGGAATAGGAGAATTAAAAAAATTACGAAGGAGATGTTTTCAACTTAGGTAGGGGACGCTCTAAGGAGCCATGATGCAGTAAATAATACTAAAAAAGCTATTACCCCCCACTACTTAGTATCCCTTTTAAAACCTCCATCCCCGAGGGGATAGTTTCTCTCGAAGTGCGACTTGAGCTTTTCTTAGTCCTTCACGGCCTTTTGGTAAGACAGCCGTCTCCAGTTTTACTAGTAAACTACTCTATTGGCGGCCTACCGTTCAAAAGGAAAAAATAAAATTCCTGATATATGATATATCGGAAGTTGCCAGATAGGTTAGACAAGGAATCTCGAATACCCTTTACTTGAGTAACGTTGAGAGACATGAGAGGTGTTTCTTGCGGTATAGGCTTTCCCCAACCGTTGACATGCTCTTAGGGCTTTCCTTGGTGAGACAATGTTTCAATGATCATCAACCATCCGGGCAAAACAATGGTTGGTTTGAGGCGTGCCGGAACACTTATCTCCTGGACCAGTGAGACCCTGAAAACTTGATGCCGCCCCTGTCAGTGCTTGAGACACGGATGACTAAGGGGGCTCCGACCTCCAACCTCAATACTCCTTAGTAATACCGGTATCAGTCTAAGTGCGGTCATGTGGCCAATATTAGTTATATCCAAAAGCCCCCGGTACTTGGGGTGAGAAAGTATTAGTGAGACAAGCTAAGACTTTACCCCGATTTTGCAAAACAATCGTAGATCCCCCCCCCCACGATTTGAGAAAGTAGTATCGGTCTATCAAGGCTGAGGCCAGATTCATTACTCCCACTCACCTATCCTCATTATTTGGTGTCCTTGGCTATTTTTTGTTTTTATCAAAACAAATTTGTTTATCCTGGTCTCCTGGTCGCACAGAACATTGTTTGCAAAATCGGGTTTGAGTCTTGGCTGGTCTCTCACCTCAATACCCAAGTGCACATCTGCAAAATTCTGCTTACCAAAAAGTGGCTTATTAACCGCTGTCTCAAATCCAGACGGCATCAAGCTATCAGTGTCTTGCCTAGGGAGACAGGTAAGAGTTTTGATTAGTTCTAAGAAAGTCTCGGCAAATTTTGATGATTTGTAAAAAGCAAAGAAGAGAAGAGCTAAAAATCCTTGGGCTCCGGTTGTCAGCTTCGCTTGTCTCCTCTCAGTTACAGGCGCTAGCCAAAAGCTTGGGAAAGAGCCTCAAATAAACGGCGGGGGGGGCTTTTCCTTATTTTTCGTATGATATTGTTTTTTTTCTTCTTCTTTCGTTTTTTAACTCTCCTGTCTCAAAGCCGCATGAGATATCAAGCATCAACCTTGGAATGCGGCGTCGAGCAATCAATACTGAAGTCTAAGGAAGGGATGAAATTAGCTTATCCCCTGGCCTGAGGAAGGATTTACGTCGCGCAGAGGATCGGGAGAGCCTCCTATCACAATCCTGTACTCGAGGACATGGACAAGGGCGGTGGCAGGCACTGGCAGCAAGTCAGAAAGCGCTCCAGAGGCCAAGACTGAAGAGCTTTAGGGAAACAAGGCTGGCGACGGCCGCTTGACCCTTGTGGTTCATCCTATTTACCCTGACGGTATGGCCCCAAGTGCCTTCTGGGAAGCGATAAAGTGGCTATCCCGATGGCCTCTGAAGTTATTGAAGCCCTCAATGAGGCTCAAGGCTTTGTCCCCATTCAAGGCTAGCTCACTCGGTTCTATTTTATTTTGTTTTAATTATTTTAGCTTATGAGTGATGGTGGGTGGTGGTGGTGGTGAAGCGGGGACAGTCCGCCCCCCCGCAGGACTTCAACCCAGGTTTATGTGATTTCACCAAAAGAGGTGGCTAAAACCTGGTCTGAAGCGGCCTGTCTGTGAGAAATGTCTTTCCTTTTCTACCCATATAAATTTATATAAGGAGCGCCGCAGGACGTCACAAATGGCGAAAGAAATGAGCTGAAAGCCACACTTCCAGGAGAAATACGATTTCAAGGGAAAAAGGGATGAATTTGGAATGTGTGATAGAAACCGGTCCTAAGAGGAAATACATTAACGGACGTCCGAATCTGCCAACCTAATCCCCTTTGTTCACCTTTCAATCATACTCTGGCCCTTTCTAACTCTGTTAACTTAACTTAAAGGGTAAGTTATGTACTAATAAGTGTAAGATCTATATTCCGTCCCAGAAACTAATGAAATTCACCAAGCCTGCCCCGGGGCCGTTCAGGTGAGTAGGTGGGATTGAGGCTTGGGTTGAAGCGTACGGTAGTTGGCTATGGTAGAGTCCCTTTCTTGATAGAGTCATCGTGTGATACCGCGCCCCCTAACAATTCAACCAAGTGAGCAGTAATGAACCTAATGGCTCGCAAATAAATAAACGAATAGATTCAATTAAAATACACAGTAAAATATAAATTGTAAGGACAGCTTTTATGAAATGTTAGAAAAATATATTATCAAGCCAACCCTGCAGACCTTTATATTCAATCACTGACCAAAATACTACTAAAGAAATTGGGCTTCAAAAAATATCCTCTATCTTTATAGCCTTCTATCACAATAATCTAATATTAAATACACAATATATCTGGGCCCTCAAGGAACAGGATATAAAACAGATGTAAGAGTCCCACCAGAACTCATGTATTAAGTTTGGGCCTCTCAGAACAAGCATCTCCACCCAAAAATGCGATCTGTAGGATGACAACAACCTCAATCCAGACTTAAATTGAGCCCAGGATCCTCAAAAGGCCTTGTTCCCCAACACTGGTATACCCTATACCCTTCTGAAATCGAGGCATTTCACAGTGCAACGGGCTTTGGGGGTGCTTTGCGCCATAGTTTTTTTCCCTCTTGTTCACCTAGCATTCGTCATACATAAGACATGCGGTGAATCCTTTTATAGTTAAGTTGAAAGGTATTCCTCTTACAAAAAAGGAGCCCTGGTTTATAAGATGTCTTTGCTCCCACGATTATAATTGACGGCTTAAACAGTAATATTCTTGTGGCCGTTTATCCGTTTTGAGCAGTGGCACTTTTAAGTTTCTTTTATTACCGGAATTTGGGCTTTCCATATCATCCTTTGGGGACTCGCCCGGATTCTCGTGCATTCACGAATAAGTCCAAAGATTTAGCACAAAAAAAACACAGCTATTTCCCACAGAGGGCAAATCATACACTGTCCGGTATTCCTGTCATGCATCCTCTAGTAGCACTTGTCTAATCATCACGTCGCCCGGTACATCTCTGCCTAGAAAACTTTTCCAAACTAAGTGCTCCCACACAATAGTACCCCACTCATACCTTCGGGATATATGACAGCCAAGCACGGTAGCCTCTCAGAGTCCCGTGTCTATTTATTTTTTCTCTGCGAAAGCGAGATTGCCCCCCCCCTCACCTGTTGCCCTTTTCTTACCAGCCATACTGTAAGGCTGGACGGTCCATGATGTATCTAATGACCTCTCATGTTCACAAAGCTATATACCGGTACTTGGAGTACTGCCGGGCAATTGATGGTATGAATGAAGCGAAGTTTGTGCCCAGGCCCTTTCCCCGCATATCAATCAATGTTTCTCGCATAAGAAACCAGTCGTCATCCCTCCTCCCCAAGCTTCTCGCAGCGCTTAACCTATTATTGACTAGCGCAGTTCAACATCCAGGGTTGTTGTTTTCGGTCGCAAACACACTGGGCCCTTGATTTTCTTAGGCTGGCACAACAGCTAGAAAGGGTGCTGCTCCTGCACGAGCCCATCCCATCCTTCTCATCCTTCCCATTCCTCCCACCCCCCCTCCCTCCCCTCCTCTGCCCCCCCCAAAGCAAACAACAAGAACGACCCTATACCGCCCGCCGTGCTTTCCTTCTCTCCAGCTAAAATTCCGTCCGTCATTTGCAAGGCGTGACGGGAGTCCCGGTTAGAGCAGCGGTACCTACAGTGCAGGGTCCATACTCACTCAGATCGCCAGCAGCACCGTTACTTGGCCGTCATTGCGAGTCTAAAAGAATTTTATTGGCTTGCAGTGGTGTTGTGCGTTGAGCCGTATGCGAGACAAGGTAAAAGCAGAAGCAGCAGCAGTAACGCCGAGAGGAGGATAGAGAAGGGAATAAAACAGAGGGAAGCAAGAATAGGGAGTCGAGACTCAAAAAAGAAAAAAAGAAAAAAAAAGGCAAAAAAACAGCAAGCATAGGAGGGGAGGCAAAAAGGGAAGCAAGGAATAGGGATAATAATAAAAAAACACCACCCCCAAAGAGATCGGAAAGTGGGAGACGGAAGGGGAGAGGAAGGAGAAAAAAAAACCCCCCCTACAAATCTTTACTGCCGGGATAGTTTTTATTTTATTTTTATTTTATCTTACACTTCTCCATCTCTTTTTATCATTATTTATTATTTTATCATTTTCTTTCTTGTTTACGCACATTGGTGTGTGGTCTGCTCTCACTCATTCATCCACCCCCTCTCTCCCCCGGTATTCTGATTCTGCCCCTCCTGTTCAATTACTGCAACGAGCATCGTCCGATATCCCCAGAGAAATTTGTGGACTGTATCCGTGCCTTTGCGTGGAAATTTAAACGGGGCACCACATCAGCTGAACAACCATCCCCCCCTCAACGAGAGATCCCGATCCCTTCGCTCTGTATATCTTTTTTTGCGGGGAGGGGAGGTGACCTAGCCTACCATACTATCTGCGGCTTCGATCTCCTATTGTTGCTGCTCTTCTGCTGCTGCTACCGCATCCAGCTCTTGGTTGGATGTGTGCAGTGTCACCAATCCCACCGTCATCGCTCACGCCTTTTCTCTCATCCCCTTGCCCGTGCCTGGATTCTTAGAATTCCCCAAGCCAGGCCGCCGGACAGACTGACAATATACCTGCAGCCGGACGGCCAGAAAAAACAAAAAAAAAACACTTATTGGCGGCGTTTGGAGTGCTGGATGCTAGCCTGTGTGTGGGAGAGAAAGGTGGGAAAGACAGGCAGACAGTGTCACTCGGCTTACTTCAATACAAATTCAATTCTCAACTGACGGGCACTCGCCGCAACACTAAGGCGTGCCAAATACAATTGAATTACTATTTACGAAGCCTCGATAGCGCAACTGCCCCGCGGATACAGCGTCCTCACGATAACCACTTCTTATAAGCCACAGGTCTCTCTCGACTCCTTCCGTCTTCCATCCAACTTCTACTCGTTCACCCACCACCTCATTGTCTCCGTGACACTTTCATACCGGTAGCTCCCGTCGATCACAATCCCTTGGAGCAAACGCAACACCCAACCAACCATTTCTCTTGCTTGCCGGTAACGACCCTAACGACCTTTCTACCACGTCAAAAGCATCCCTCTTTTTCAATCTACACTCTTTACCCCAAAAGTCTGCTACCATGAGAATTAACAGTCTTCTCAATGAGGGCCCATCCTCAGACCCCCATACCGTAAATCCGGGAAATACATCCACGTATAAGGCTGCTCAACCTATTCACACCCCCACCGACGCCGGCTTCTCGCTCCACCACGTTTCTCACAGTACACCCAGAACTGAACCTGCTGCGTCTCAGCTACCTTTACACTACTCTCCCCACCAGCAATCCACTAATCTTTCTCGGGGCACCATCTCATCTCGCAGCTCTTACAGTGGACCTTCGCTGCACTCTTCTACCGCTGCTACCAGTCCCTTAGAAGCACCGATGCTTCCCCTCCCAGCGACCAACGATAGGCCAGGGCATTCCGGTCAAATACACGAAACTGCAGAGACCACCCCTGGAGCGGGCTCTTCCTTTCCCGGGAGGACATTGCCGCCTTTACCGAAAATTGTCCCCCCTGGTGCTCCCAGCTTGGTTACGTACGATGGTCCATTATCCCCACACTCCACTGCCCACTATCCCCATCAAACCGGAACAGAAATGGGATATCTTTCCTCACCTCGTGGCTTTTATCAAGACCAATCTCCACAACAGTCACAACAATACCCTCAGCCCTTTTTCCCGCAGCAATCACACGAACATGTTCATAGTAATGCGTTAATGAATTTTGCGGTGGTTGCGGTGGAGGCTGTCACGCCTGTTGGACGCAAAAATCTTGAAATGGAGGCCGCTGCTGAGGCTGGTCGCAGACAGAGTGGGCCGTTTGTGGAAGACTCAATTAGGCGTAATTCTGCCCCTACTTCCACAATCTCAAAGGAACAAGCCAACCAGGCCCCAACCCCTAGGGCCGACCAGGAAGAGGGAACGGCATCTAACAACAAATCGCGCTTTCTGGACCTTGAGTGAGTCTTTCCCTCTATATTTGGTGCTTTTACCCGCACTGACAGTTGCGGAATCCTTTAGTCCTGCGCTGAGGCCCCCTTCTGTTGGCTCTGTAGCCTCGACTGGTAGAACTATCGAAGAGGATGACCAAGCTGTTCATAACGGTTTTCTGGCAAATACGGGCACCTGCTTTACGGGTCATAATGCAAACATGAGCGATGACAATGCACCTTTGTTTAGGCCAACTCCGGAGCCCCATACACCGACATTAGCCAACATTAGCACCAATTCCGCTGATGCCGGTTCTTCCGCAGCCCCGGGGACCGGACCTTTGAATATCCCTTCACCATCACCCCACAGTTTTCTAAATGAAATACCAAAGTGTTCCTATTGCAACGTATGCACTACAGGATCCCCACTCCGGAAAGTTGTGTCACACATTTTTGGTCGTAACAAACTTTCAACCAGACAAATTCCCAAAAATGTGTGGGTTTATTATTGCCGCAAACACTACCAGCGCTCGCGCTACCGTAACCCGAGAGGGTTCGCAAGGCAACAGGTTTTATTGGTGAAGCGCCAGTGCGAACGACTACAACTTTGGGGGGGTGTTAAAGATTGGGTCATCAAAGTTCGCAGGCGCGAGGAGCTTCGGATGAACCGGGAAGTGGGTGAAAATGGTGAAGACGCGGATGAGGCTGAAGATGACGAAGAGGGCATGGCAGATGAGGACCTAGAGCCTAACGATGGCAGCCCAACCAGCGGTGAGAACAGTAGGCGTAATAGCACTACCGTTCCCAGACGTCGGAGCTCGGCTGGAGGTGGAAGCAACTGGATTATAAGGCATACTGGTATGGAAAAAACCATCGATGACATTTACTTGCTCCTCGGGAAGATCGAACTCGAGGTTCAAGAGAATGGCGGAAAATTTCCTGATGTCGAGTTGCTCCCCAATGTGGATTTGGGCATGGCTGCACCTTTCGTTGAGGTCGAAGGTGGGAGTGACGAAGGGGGTAATGGAAACCCCGGCGATAATGACAAACAAGAAGATGCAGAAGACGGCGGAGTTTCCGGACCCAAGGCTGGGAAGAAGCGTAGACGATCAGACGGTGGAAGCGGAAGCTCTGGTGGAGATGACGGCGGAGGCACTAGAGGTTCCAAGAAGGCCAAAAACCTCCCACCAAAGAAGGGCGACCGAAAGGGCAAGAAAGGGCCCTCGCATGCAGAAATTATCCCAGACCATGCCTCCACAGACACTAGCCGAAGATCAGGGAAGGCTGAATTTTCTGGTCCCCCCGGAATTCTTTCGTCCTCTGGAGATGGTAGCGCGCCCAATTTTCATAAGAGGACACAAAGTGATTTCTGCAAGAATAGCATTACTCTTGCTGAATATAATGGGTCGACGCATCCTGAACAGATAGTCACACCGCCACCGAGCATATCTTCTACCGGACGCTCTACTCCCGAATTCGACGACCGCGAGTCTGCACACACTAGGAAAGAGCGAAGGGCTAGAGGATCTGTAGCTCAGGACGCCTGTGAAGTTGCTTGCAATCTTTCCCCTCCCCACTCTGTTCGCGTGCTTCCAGTCGTAATCACCACTCCAAAACAGCCTAACTTCACCCATCACAGCCCTGGAAGTGGGTCCCCTTCTCCGAGCAACTTTACTCCCAGGGAACTCGCTGCCATTGCAGGCGAGCCACTCCACAGGTTCGATTTTAGACGTCCAGAGGCCTTTTACTTTGGAGAGGTGTTTTCGGAACCGAGTATTAGAATGGGGCCCGAAAGGAGCAGGGTCTCACTTGGGTTCGATGGTGTTCCTGGGAGGCCTCGAACCGGGAAGGGTGGTGATGAGGTATTTGAATGTATCAGAGTTGCTACTAACGTCTAATTGAGGAGTTATCATCGGTCATCGTTACCAAATAGATCCATGTAGCTACAAGGTTTGCTTTCATTGTTCCTGTACTTCACATTTATTTCATTTTTCTGTGTCTTTCCTTTGGGATGGTTTGGCGGCATCTGGGGGAACTTATTACTGGCGTGAAATTGGGAAGCCTGGTGTTTGAATTGGTCTTGTCTGGGGTAGGAATTTCCTGGGTTATTTGCGGACGGGGGGTTCAACCCGATGTTATGACATTGTGCTTCAGTTTATGACTCTCCTTTTTCCTTCCCACTCCTCCATCTTCATGACCTCCTTTTGTTTTTGTTTTTCCCTTGAAAGAAACTCTGATCATTGATTGTGGGGGCTTGCTTCATGCGTGCTCTTTGATGTCCCCAACTCCCGTTTATACGACAGCACCTTTTCCTTTTTTTTTTCCTCCAAAAAAGCATATCATACAAGACTTTGGCTGGCTGGCTTTCATACCTATTTTATTATTATTCGGGGTTTACAAAAAAAGCAAGAAAAAAAGTCCGGATCAAAGGATGTGGAAAAGCGGGGAGTTGACATTTTTTCTATATTTTTACTGTTCCCATCTACCTATCCTATTCTTATCCATCATAATTTCATGTCTTGGGGAAATGGGGAGCTGCAGGTTTTTTTTTGCTTTCTCACTAACGTTATTAGGCTTGGGAGTTTCGATTTTGTGATTTCTAGTGGATGAAATGTTGGTTTTCTTTTTCCAATTGAGAGAATGGAGAGTAGCAGAGGTAGAGCATATATAAAGTGGTTCTCCAGTGGTCCCCTTGTGAGTGTAGCTGCGTGTGTGTGTGGTGGGGCAGTGTGGGCCGTTTGTGATATTTTTGACCGTTTTCGTTTGCAGCAACTGCTCTCATGTTCCGTTTAGCTTGTTACTAGCCCTTAGCTTCCTCTTTGTACTCTACATGCAATGGCTTTAGAGATATACTTGGGAGGGAGAAAATGTATCAGAGCCCGCATACAAGAATTTCGAAAATCTTAGCCGCCCAGGGCAACGGTAACACATACAAAATTTTGCTTGGTCACCAGGATACTTGTTCTCACCCAAGTATTATATAATAATATTATACTTAAATTAAAAAAATTTCCCCCCCCCCCAAAAAAAGCTCCCCTTGCCCAAGCATGCATTAAGCCCAAAAAGTGCCGGGAGGATCACCCGTCGATCTCTGCAGCAAAGAAAGGGCTACAGGGCCTTCCACCTCGCTCGTGTCATCCATCTTTTCTACCAGTACTAGTACTCGAGTACTCTACTCATCCCTACCGGCCAGCCAGGGGGAGGGGGGGGGGGGGCAAGCAATAAACGGGCTTTCCTAACACCATCGGCACTGCAAGTAACTACAGTATAGTATAGTATAACTACGTAAATATCTGTTATAACGGTTCGTCCGGTCGTAAGGCAAAAACTCTCATCACCCCATTGATAGAACTTTTGGGCGGCGGCGGCGGAGATACCATTTTGGTGCGAATTTGTCGTGTGTCTCTCTAGCCAACACACAACCGAGTTGTTCACAACCTGATGCCAACCACTCCGTAAAACTTTTTTTTTTTTCGCTTCCAAAAAAACGTGGTATATCATACATAACTGTAGGGGCATTACAAAAGATAAACCGCTATTACCACTATCGATTATTGGAGTATATATATAAAGTATAGGTATCCAGGCGCCTGGTGTTTTCATTTCGATATAATATATTATATATTTATTTTATTTTTTATTTTTTATTTTTTTGCAGAGTTAGCTCCACTCGAATTGGTCTCGAGAGATCATTCCAGTTAGTATGATAGCAGCTCACATTTTTGGAATTTTCAAGGCTTGAAACCCCCCCCCCCCCCCAAGACCACCGGACCTGCTCTAAGTACTGTAGTTGGATAAGTGTTAGTAGTAGGATAATGGATTATCCGGTAGTACAGTCTAGCTAGGCCAGGGAAAAAATGTGATGTGGCCTGCGAAGGGGTTAGCGCGGGGCAACAAGAATTAGCGTTGGAGTGGGGTATTCGGTGTGTGGATGGACGAATGGACGAACGCCGGGGGGAAGTGCGGGAGGAGGGATGGAGGGATTTCTTCCTTTTATTTATTTCCTTCCTTTCCTTCTCACAAGTACTTCTTTTGGATTGTCCTGCTGGTGGTAGTAGTCAGTGGTGGTGGTGGTGGCGGTTGCTCGCGTGATATTATTTCCTCGCATCTTCTTCGCCAAAAAAAAAACCCCCCCCGGCCGGAATGAACCAGAGTCAAAATCATGCCGAAATAAATAAATAAAAACCCCCACATCATGCCAGGAGTCCTTCATCATCAATTAATTAACTAATTACTTGAACAGGACTACGCTGGTTCATAATTGGCATGCTATGATACTTATCCTAAAGCCCGTTGAATAGACCAATGTCTGAGACTTTGGCGGCCTGGAGGGGAATAGGTCGTTTTTATTGGATGTTGTTGTTGTTGGGAGATAAGTATAGTATAGCGCAGTACTTTTGCTCGGGAATAAATTTATCCCTTCCCCAACAGGTTAACCACCTCTCTGAGGGGCAAATTCCTAATTATGAAGGCCTACAAAATTGAGGCATAAAAAACCAGAAAGGGAAAATTTGTCAAAATATCTCGTGTGTGTGGGAAGGGGAGGGGGAAAAAGAGAGGGAAAACGGGGCATTTTTTTCTTTTTGATGTGCCGAAATATTGCCCAAGTTTTATCCTTATTTTTTTTCTATTTTGTTATTTATTTATTTATTTAAAAAAAGGCGAGGTTTAGGTAGGGAGAGAGGGAGGGAGGAAGGGAAAATGAAGGGAGCCAGTTTCAGAGACCTTCCCTAACCCGTGATGCAGCGCAGCAACACTGAGGGGGGGAGAGAAGGGGTGGTAAGGAATAATAAGTAACTTAGCATGGAGAAGAAGGGAAATTCATTATCAACTTTGCCGGGCTATTTCGTATAACACGACCCGGTAGTTCTTGTGTATTGTAGGCAGGGAGTCAGATAGGTGGGTATGTATGTAGGGCTTTCGATGGGATGAGATGGGGATGGTGTGGTGTGTGCATCATATGTATGCACTACGGTACGAGTTTGCAATATGGCTTCAGGAGAGGGGATATGGGGAGTCCGGGGGGGGGTTAAATGAGGTTCCACGAGTGGTATATGTGTTCTGTAGTTAATGTCTTTGCTGAATTGACGGATGGATGGGTGGTTGGTTGGTCGGTTGGTTGGATGGTCGGATGGTTTGGTTGAGGAGGGTCTGCTGTGCGCATGAGGTGCTAGTTTCTTTATTACTCTTATTATTATTGGAGAATGGGGGATGCGATAGAGGTGGGTGTGTATGGGGCTGTCTAGTTTGGTTTACTTTGGTCTGGCGCTGGTGCTACGGGGACTTTCAGAGACTTGTCTCTGATTTCCCTGCTTCGGAAGGGAGGGGTGTGAGTGAGTAAATGAGCGAAGCAGTCAGCAATCAAAACATGGAGGGGCAGGTGGTACGCAGATGGCGGGGGAGTATGGTAGAACATTGCATGAATAGCCTAGCAGAGTAAGTACTTTGTTGTAGACATCGTTAAGAATACTGTGGAGAAGAAAGAGGGCTGACTTAAAAGGAAGGGATGCCATGAAGGAAGGGATGGTCGATCAGTGCGTCCTGGCGTAACGTGGCCAGCCTGCCTATAGCCACACCAAACGCCAATCTTCTCCGACCCCAACACCACCAACGATAACCTGAAAACGTCCGAAGATAACCGCCTCCCCCCTTCTCCCCTCCACAGCTATGATAGCATGATGAGTACCATCACCCGGCACCTCCCGCCATCATCATCCTCTCTCCTCTGCTCCTCGATCTCTTTACTACCAGCTAACCCAAAGGTACTTCTCCGTTCGTCCACCTCTCATCAAACCTTCCTTCCCTCACCAACATAGCACAACGCACAACTCTGCTTCCTTTCCGGGCAAGCAAGGAGGAAGAAAGAAGGCCGCTTCTAGTGTTCATGCGGAAATTCCGGAGAAAAATAGCAGTAGAAGAAGGGCTGGATGGGGACTGAGACATTATTTTTAGGAAGCAACAGTTTTCCTCCGCGCCCTATCGTGACATAGGTGACTGCCATGCTACTCTACTGTGGATGGGTGGGTGGGAATCACGTGTGATTGGAGGAGAGGGGGGATGTTGCCGTGACGGCGGGAGGCCGCATGGTTAGCGAGTGATGGGTTGTGATTATGGGTTAGGGTTGATGGTTGGGGGATCATTTGGTGTCCTATCGGTATTTCGCGAATTGGGCTGTGCATCGATCCGTATTCGCATTTGCCTTTGTACTTGTGATTACTTTAATACCCTCCTGGCTTTGTGATGGGGTTTATAAGCAAGCTAGCAGTAATCATAGTAGCAGCTGAAAGGGAGGGGGGCGTGTGTGATGTGTGACTCTACGAGTAGTGCTGAAACGATTGTGCTCCCCAGGTTTTCCATATAGTGCTCATTCATTTAATTGTTATACCATAAACAAACACAACGCGCACCAGACCCTACTAATCTCGAGAACATGGGGAGAGCTTAGCATGTGAGATTTCCATTTTTAGTTAACTAGCTGCTTCGTGTGCTGGTGGAAAAAATTTGTAGAGCACGCCCACCCACCCCGTTGCTACTGGCATGCGGAGTCCCATACAAATTTGCAGTCCTGGCATAGGTTTCAACCTTCACCTTCAGAAGGTAGAGTTTCGGAACAACTCCTGTTGCATGGCTCCTTCCACCTGTGATTCCCCGCCTACACTGTGCGAAGAAGAGCTTTCCACTACTCCCCCCCCCTACTCTTTGGCGGTAGGTGCCTATTAGAAGTGGGCATTTTGTGTGGGAAACCTTGGGGCGAGAGGGGCGCATTCCTTCCACTGCCAAGATCGTGCTTTAGGGGGGATCGTATGGAGGGAGCTCGGAGAGATATATATGATGCATACCAGTAGATTGCTGAAACCCCACGAGACTAGACAGCCTGGATACCCCCTACCATCACCTTCTTTCTTCTCTTTGACTATTCTTTGAACGTCATACTGGTGCCTATGCCCATTGCGTGGTGTGAGAATTGGGTGCATAGCTAAAGTATTGTTACCTGTCAAAAATAACTGAACGGCTACCGGTAGCAACGGGAAAGACTCGCGGATGGTAGGTTTAATTCAGTTTTCTGGCGACTCCATAAAACCCCTTGCTTCTCAGCGCAGGGACAGACACCGGTGGATTGACTGAAGGGCTTTATTGAGATAGTTTCCGGGCCTAATGATGCCACCCTCACAAAGAAGGCCCTCACCTATGGAGCAAGAGCCGGAATGATAGAACCACGCGCCAGGACGTCAAGAATTCCCCTCTTTGAACAAAGGGGGGGATCCCCTCGAAGAAGACTAGTTTTAAACCTTCCTCTCCACTGAGACAAACAAAAAAAGGAAAATACAACCGGCCCTACTAGGAGAGGCAACTCCAACGTCCTGGTGTGGGGCTCAATTATTCCAGTTCTTACTCGCGCGGCAGAATTGAAGCCGGACCCCTAGTATAGGGATTGCCATCTCAAGTGTCCGGCTTCGACTCGGCCGGCCGGGCACTGTAGTCTTGGTTGGCAAATTCCCTGAAAGTTCTGCCTGTTATCTTTGATGGCTGCAATACGAGTGCTTAACCGTTTCTGTGCGGTACGGCTACCTGATCATACTGGTAGTTGAGTGACCCATAATTTTCATGCAAGAAATCTACTCTATCACATTGGGGATACCCGCGAACGTCTGATATCTCTAGGTGAGGCATGTGCAGAGATTGGGTGCTTGAAGTGAGCAGGTGCCTCTGAGACTGTACCGTATTGTTCATACAGCCCCCCGCAGCTTCACCTCGACAACTCCTTTGGAGGCTCATCAGTTGTGATCTGCCTGTGCTTCTATGCGAGGACTCATTGTCAGATGGGCGAATTAGATGCTTATACGAATAAATAACTTACTTGTTAGGCGGTGCGTTGCCCACAGTGGGGGAGCCCCACTTGATGTCATGACATTGAGGCAGATGTGTTAGGGTATAGGGCTATGTGCTAGCAATCAGGTGAGAATTCTGAGCAGTAACAATCCTTCCTCTTTTGACCTGGACCTGACCACTTCACGCGTCGGAAAAAATAACACGAGTTCTAGAAAACTCTGAAGGAATCGGGTGGGATTTTCGGAGCACTTTCATTTCTGACATCGAGATGTTGCACATTTTTTCTTTGCTGCACGAGACGAAATACTGAACCACGGAATTGATTACTTTAGGCTTCGGTTTCGAGCAATTCCCGACAAAGAGAAAGAAGGGGAAGAGCCAACTGAACTCCACAAGCCGCGCTGGTTTCGTGCGGCCAGGACCGCCCCCAATACGATAACGGTTGCCACTTGAGAGGTCGGGTTTTTTTCTCGAGACCCACAGGGTCCCACGGCAGCGCCAAGCCCCGCCTGCCTTGCTTATTCTACCGTGTCAACCAGGAGGAGGAAAAGAAAGAAAAACCTTCGACTTCTAACTACGCTCCCTTTTCCCTCCTCCACGCAGACTTACGCTGATATAACAACCGACCAACTCGCCTTTCATCTAAACATGACTACCCGGCCAGGCACTCCGGGCGATGTGAGACGTCTAGATTTGAAAATGACGGGCCCTTCGCCTCCATCTGCAGTGAAGAGAAAAGCGGATGAATTAGAGGCGGAAGTCGCAGGAGTCGGACATGGGGAGGAGGAGAAGCATGGGAACACGGAGACGAGGAGAATGGCTAAGAGGAGAAAGAAGAACGAGAGGAAAAAGAAAGGCAATGGGTCCAAAGGGGGCAACGAGCATAAGGACAAAAAAGAGACTTCTGAGGATGTTACTACAGAGGTGGAGGAGGCTCTGGGGGAAAACACACAAGCTAAAGGTTTGGAAGATGAAGCCGTTGACAGTAATAAAACTGGCGATAGTAACACCTCCGGACTGGGGCCGAAGAAGGAGGGGAAGAAGGATAAAAAGAAGGATAAAAAGAAGGGTAAAAAGAAGGGTAATAAAGACAAGGACCAAATGCGAAAGCAATCTGATCGCGAAGTGCCCGACGACAAATTAAACGGTAAAAAGTGCGACGCCAGGAATCCACCAGACGAAGCGAATAGCAAGAAGGATAGGAAGGAGAAAAAGAAGTCCGCCGCATCACCATCATTGCCACCACACCCAGAAAAACACCATAATACTCCTCTTTCATCCAGAACCGTCACCACGCCAAAGTCACTCCTAAAGAAGTCCGACGATAAAACTCCCACCCCGCGAACAAAGACAGTCACCTTTGCTGACGACGCCAAGTCTACAGACGGTGACTCAATCGCCAACACGGTCCGCTTCCCCATAGGTACTGGCGGCAGGAACAACGTTCCGCGCCTTCCAGGATCCCCACAACCCCACCCAGTACTACTAGCTCAACAACCCTCTTCTTCCTCCACTACCACTACTCAGCAAGGTGCTCTCTCACCCTCCTTGAACCCCACCGAAGACTACCACAACCAACAGCAGAACACAAAGCCGCAAATCACCTACCTCTTAAACTACTACCAAGCCCGCTCTTCATGGAAGTTCTCAAAGACCAAGCAGAACTGGATAATACGCAACATCTGGAACCTGGCGGAATTCGGCGCAGAGGTTTTACAGTCTGCGCTATGGGCTTACGTGAATGGGTTGGTGGCACAGGGGCCGAAGGGTAGGCTGCTGGCCGAAGCTAAGGAGGTTGCGAAGGCGCGCCGGGAGGAGTTGGGCGCTGTGGATGCTGAGGATGACCCCAAGTATCGCAGGGCGAAGCTGGTGCTTACGGCTTTGGGGGATGACGATATTCCCAGTGAGGATGAGCGTGACGATGCCGATGGGATGGACGTGGACAGCGATGAGGATTATGCTGAGGGTGGGGAGTAGTTGAGAGATGTCTCGGGGGAAGTTCATGATCATCTAATAATAGGTTTAGAGTAGCGGTGTTTTTTTTTCCTAAGTAGGTGACTTGCTGACTTGTTTGGTTGTTCCACTGGTTGATTGATTGACTGTTTGCTTGGTTGTTTGCTTGCGTGCTTGGTTGTTTGTTTGTTTGCTCAGCAAGGGTGAGTATTTCATATAGTCCATCATACAATCTTTATTCCCCCCCTGTCCTTTTTTGGTACTCCTTCATTAGCTCTCATTTGTTTGAAAAGAAAAAAAAGCCTTCCAGCTCGGCCCTCGTTCTTCGCCCCATTCGGATCCCTCTCCCTTCATCCTCACCCACTCCCTCCTTTTCTTCCCCCAAAAGCTATTTCTTTTTCCCTAACCTCCTTAGAATTTCTCCCAAAAGGATCACCTGACACTTTTTACAATTTTTTGGTTATTATGTGTCTTGAGCTTCTAGTAGTCATTCGTGTGGGGTGCGGGGGAGCATCCATGTGTATTATATCACGCTCTGGCGTGGGTTTGTTTGCTCTCGGTTCCTTCTTTCTCATTGGTTCGGGATTGTGGTAATAGTAGTATTATACCGGTGGTTACTTATGATTGTTACAATATGGCTGCCCCATAATAAACGCGGGATCCAAAGAGAGGTTGTTTTCTGGGCTGATTGGTTGGTTGTAGTCTGTAGCCTGTGAGGGTTGAGTGCTTGTTGTATATGCTCTACGGGTGCTTTAGTAGAGGACGTCTTATAGTCACAGCTAGAGAGTTAGTATCTGAGGACTCTCTCTCGGTTGACAGTGGCTCGTAAAGAGCAGAGCACAAAAACTGAAACATATCGTAGTTATATCCGGTGGCTCGTAGATGAAAAAAGATTGATTATTCGGCAACTAGCAGTAAACGACGGTAAGGAGATGGGTCCAGCTGTCCATGAACACGATACGGGGGGGAGTCCGGCCCACCGCCCGCACAAGCTTGCTTGCCCAGGCACGCTCATTGGCAGAGGAGCAGCGGAGGTCAACGAAGGGGCAGCAAGAGGGGTAAGAAGAGCAAAGATAGCATCTACTAATCCACTAGCCTTGATTAGGAGTTGGCCTAGGAATAGAGTCAAGACCTGAACGAAGCACGCGAGAGCACAAATAAGTCCTAGTGCCAACACGCATCCATTCCACGAATCTCCCGTGTTAACCTGGCCAGCCGGCCCGCCAGCATTACAACTATTCCATCCACAGAAGCCTTCACGCACACATGCTACAGGACAGGCCCACGAATCCCCACCCCGACACGGCTCAAGTCCGGGGAAAGGATTTCTACAATGATCAAGAATCAGACCCCCCATTGTAGCCCATCCAATGCCCACTCTAGTCCAACCAATATCCTGCACAACTCATCAGCGCTGCTTACCTCCTCAGCTTTTGTTATTATCACCTTAGAACATTCGCCCCTGGGAGTAAGTTTACCCATGGTGTGCTAAGGAGCACGAAAGGGGTTAGGAACATGCCCCGAAAGTGAATTTGTGATAGTTGGTATCACAGGTACATCAGAGCACCCGAGTGAGGGTTGGTGAGCGTGTGTATTTTTTCGTCCTGTTCTGTTTAGCTTGTTTTTCGTTCGAGAGGGGGAGGTGGGATGGAGTTCACAGTGAGAGATAAATGACTTTGGGTTAAAGGTATGCATCGTGGGGTTCCATAATCTTTTAGCGGCGGTGCTATAAATGGGTATATGTGGTAGTATATCAATAACTTTGCCGGGATTTGGGGCGTTGTAGTTGCTTAGGGAGAGGAGGAAGCAAGAGGATGATAACAGACCTTACTGGGATGGAAGGTGCGCCGCATCCACAAGGCCTGAGGGGAGGCGCAGCCTCGCTGCGTTGCTCACTGTAGAAATTTCCCTTTCACTGTTCGAGTTGGGTCTCTTGATTACTTGGAACGAAACGGCGGAGGCGATGGAACTGTGAAAGCACCATAATATGTGCTCGGTAGAGATATGGCATTGCGGGGAGAGGGCGGAGGAGTCGATATACCACCTACCCGAGATCATTGCGAGTCGTAGTGGGTATGGGAGGCAGTTCGCCGGGGGAGGGGGGGATGACCTCTTGGTTGTGATAACCAATGCTAGAGAGCAGGCGACGACAAATCCCCACAGAACTCCACCACCCAGATATAGGCACCGATCTCGCTCTCCCCTTCTTTTCCTCCCCTTTCTTTTTTGCCATCTTTGCGAACTATTTGGCTACCCCCACCCCAGCTCCACTATCATGCACTTGCGTACCACAATTCAGTGAAAATAAACCCAAAAATGCGGGCAAGCGTGAGAGGAAGCAAAATATTTTAGAGAGAAGTAAATGGCGTGACACACCAGTGCTTTGTTCACTGAGAGGGTTTAAAGAAGGTTGAGTAGAATCCCACACTTTCGCCCATCCTAGTGGTCTGACAGGGGCCTTTTCTCGGGCCATATTGGATCTGTAACCTGTTTAATAGAAAAAATCAAGTCGGGAGAGGTGAGCTTGTGGTCATATAACTTACCTGGTACCTTAATTATTGACTTCTCTCCAAGCACAATGTAGGAACGAGCAGTCCCTGGTTGGGGAAGAATGATGGTAGAACTCTCTGGCTAATAAAGGAAGAGGGCAAGTAGGAAGGAGAGATAGAGCAGCTGCTGGCATGCACCATTATGTGAGAGTTCCTCCAAGCTCGTCATCCGTGCGCCTCCCCGGACACCCCCCTTGAACGAAATGCAGGAAGATGAGAGGGGGCCTGGCAAGGGAATTATGGCAAGGCGACCGGGTGGCGTCGAATAGTCCATCTAGAGGTTCAACTGGGGAGGAGATGGAGGGCGTGGATAGGTTTTTGAGAACACCAGGAAATCCTCATCCAAACAGAGGGGTTCTGTTGCCAGTGTTTGGGTATCCTTGTCAAGCATACCATAAACTACGTCAGAGAGACGTCTTGTTTATGTGCTATTATGACATCTACTAGAAAGCTTTCATGTATCCAGGGGACTCTTTCATCCCTTAGGAAATCAATTCCACTACTCGTGCCCGCACGCCCTTGCCTTCCATTTGCCCCGATCTAAAATAGCTATCCAGCCATCCAACGAGTGATAACCCATGAAGGAGAGCTGCCATCATTGATTCAATGTTCCTCCCGGCATAACCGGCGGGACGGTAGCGGTGCTCCCCGCTGGCCAGTGGCTATCCCCGCTCCTACCCCTGACCTCCCCTAGTAGATAAGCCTCTCTCTGCGTAGCGGCAAGACGTAGATCCAACGCCCCAAAAACCCACTCGCCAAAGCTCCTCAGAAGTGAAGGAGGAACGTATCTATAGCTTCATAAGGAAACCACAGTGCATCTATGATCATCCTCATGGCGGACTGTGCCTTTTTCCATCACTTAAGCTATTTGATCCCCTTTGTCCCTCAATAACAATAATTCTAATTACCTGTGATTAGCTTGAGCTTTTTTTTTTGCCTTTCTTCCCCTATATATCATGGCGCTTTTGGTTTCTCCGCCCTTTCAAAGCCTCATGCCAATAGGACGCCATCAGCTAGGAATTCATTCTGCATGTGAGGAGATTGGTTCGGATCATCCTATTCAACAGAGCATTATACACAACTAATCTATCTCACAGGAGGTTATTATAGAATTCTACTGATATCATGGGTCGTTGCCAGTAGTCTTCCTGTTCCGCAGCGTGTTGCTTAGATACCACCTGCAAGGGCTATATCGAAGAAATGAACCAAAACTTTTGGTGAAATTTCACCTATCCCATAAGTAGTGGTTTTAGGAGTGTTTTATAATATGATGATAGTACAGTATTCATGATGGGCTTTGGTGTTAAAAGAAGCCTAAAAAGTGGGTTCATTCAGCCAGATTCATTGAGAGCAAGTTACTTTCAATACTACCGAATTAGCGTTCGCTACGGGGCGGGGCAGGTTTTCACCCCGGAGGCCCGCATTTTCTCTACACCGAATACATATATTACTACTAGCTCCGCCAACTTCTCGGTTGCCAGGCAGTAGATCTACACTAAAATTAAACATTAAAATTAAACATTAAAATTAAACTACATATAAATATCACCAGATTTCATACTACAGAAATGACACTGGCAAAGCTTGATTCGGCTCAATTTACCACCTTACTTAATCCTCTAGGTTGCACTGAACTACTTCAGCCGCTCAATGCATAGTAAAACTTTTTAAGTTCTGCTTAGGGCCCGTTTACCTATAGATGTCCGTCTAATAGCCTGAAACGATGCCGACCGTTAAGGGGGACTTGACAGTGGGGAACAGTGCAGCAAAGTAGATGATGGCGTTTATCTAGAGTAGGCAACGTAGCTTTTGACGGTCTAGCTACAAGAAGCTAGGACCGTGGAAAATTGGTCAAACACTTTCGGGCCGTTTATCAGATAAAAGTTGAGACGCCACCGTCTAGTCCAACCACCCATTACAAATTTAATTTTTAGAAATAGAGGGAGAGTTGAAGGTGTGTAAAGAAAACAGAATACGGTGGTTGCATGTTTAGCCAATACACTATCTAGTATATAGCTTAAAGCCTGCTTATCTAACTGACTTTCTTTGGCGGTTGGTACTGTCTCTGGTTGCTAGACGGCCGTCTATAGGTAAACGGGCCCTTACGAGATTTTACTAATACATAGATTGAGTTTTAAAGAAACTCTAATCCATCAACATTAGAAAAATGAGAGATAAGCAATAAGCGGGTTATATACCTGAAGGATCTGTGCTAGCCACACCTGCATACCCCTTATGGCTGTGATGGTCAGAATGGTATGCACTTCAATTACGGTACATTGGTAAAGGAATTGTATGAAAGGAGGCATGATAGGAGGAAAGAAAGAAGAGGACAGGGATTGTATGGGTGGGGAGACATTAAGCTCAAACTAGTATCTTGGCAGTATTGTGCAAGTATAGCCCTAACAGATGAATCTCCTACGATTATTGAAAGATCCTTATACCATCAGATGATCTGTGCAGACAAAGCTTGCACACGATCAGACTAACTGCACAACACCATATAGCTCTCGTGGCAATCGGCTTAAAACTCGGACACAATCCCCGGGCGAGGTGGCTATGGCAGATAAGAGATAACTTGATGCTTGCATCGCCTTTCTATTATTCACTTGCCAGTATGTCGGTACGTGTCACACTCAGTGCCGAGCCGATACCTGAAATACCTGACCCGCTAGCTATGCAAACCAGCGGATGCAAGTCCCCTTGTGCGCCGCCGCCGAGATGTCCCCTATGCCAGCCCCGGGCGCAGCTGTTTTCCCATGTTCATCTCCCAATAAGACTTACAAACTTGTGCTCAATGGTCTGTGCTATCTCTTGTGCATCGTGTATTGTGCTCTTGATGTTCTTGGTGGTACCTCCCAGCCCAGCTATATTTCCCCCTCCGGCAAGAAAATATGGGGAGGCCACTATTGCTGTAGTAGTGTTACGACGTAGTGTGTGATGGTGTGACAGCTGGTAATACTATAAATTTTCTCGCTTACCGTTAGAATAGCCCTAGGAAACCCGTGGGGTTAGATCGATTATCTGGATACTACATCGTAGCGATTCGGCCATTGACTATCTACAATAGCGGCGAAAAGACTCAGTTTGATTTATGGTGGCCTCGGCTCATAAACTAGTGATGGATATAAGATATATAACTTAAACCTCATTCAGCCTTAAGAACCCTTCCTCAGTCGGTTGCAGCCAATTCTTTTCATCGTACCTCCTTTCCCCCTCAATTACCTGCATCGCAACCATTAGCAAACCAACCCACCCCGGCCAAAGAAAATAAAAGCAAATATAAAACATAAAAATACTCACATGGAAAGTGTAAATCCACCTCGAGACCCCGCTAGTGTTCTTCTCACTCTTGTGCAACACATTCCCATCAATGAGCACCAGGTCTCCGCTCTTCACTTCGCCCATCACAAACTCCTCGTCCCTCTTCTCCCTAACCTCCGCTGCCTCACCGCCAAACCTCTCCTTAACGCCATCCCCCTGTCCTTCACTCAACTCCTCAAACCCCGTCCCGCCCGCATCACACCTAACAAGCCTCTTCCTAATAGGCGCCCACTTATGGCTCCCAGGGACAAAACTCAAGCACCCATTTTGAGCGTTGGCATCTTCAAGAGCGTACCAGAAGCCAACGGCGCTAGGTGGATCAGTATACAGGAACGTAGAGTCCTGGTGGGGGCGCACAGCTGCGCCGATTTCTGGTTGCTTGCAGATTATCATGCTCTGTAGCACTCGGGGATCGCGAAAACCCAGGTCCGCGGCGACGACTTTGTTACGTTGGGAGAGAGTCATGGAGCGGAAGGGGGCGGACAACGAATGGAGGGCGTGGCCGATTTTGTTGATTGCCAGGGATTTGGGCCTTATTAGGGTGCCGGCGGAATCGAAGGCGTCTGTGAGAGGCTGTGTTAGTAGTGAAAAATGGAGGGGATTGGGAGGGGAGGATAGGAGTTCCTTCTTCAAAAAAGAATCGTATCTTGTCATTTGAACCCAGAAAGTAATCATCTCCAACATGTTTCTTCTCGCCTTCCCCGTTCTCTCCGCCAGTGGAGAAGCGGGTCATTGGATGCCCTTCGAGCGAGAACCCTGCTCCGCAAACGACCATATCAGCCACCCTCGCCACCCTACAATATCACCACAGTAATTGCAAAGGGTGAGAAAAAGAAGCACTAACCATCAAGAAGACTCGCAGTCTCCTTCTTCAATTCTTCAACGACCTCAGGCGACAACTCCCCAGGAATAACCAAATACCCGTTATCTTTAAAGAACGCCAACTCCTCGCTTGTAAGTCCGGCCATTAGGTGCCTATATTGCAAGATGTTGCGGGTTTTCCTCAAAAGTGTCCGTTTTTATGAAAGGGCCTTGCTAAAGCGGGGGGTACGGAGGGTGGTGGGGTGCTGCTGGGGATGGCCTCTGTGATAAGAGATGCGACATCTAAGGCTTAAACGGATATCACCGGCTGCTAGCGCCGATCGGAGCCTCTTGGCGGCATTCAAATTATGAGCTTAGTTTAGATACAGTAGATAGACAAAATTTAGCTGGAAACCATCAATGCCACTATGGCCGAGTGGTTTAAGGCGGCACATTTAAGTTTCCTGCAAACAATACTGTGCTATCGAAAGATGCGTGCGTTCGAACCGCACTGGTGGCAATTCCTTTTTGACCCAATGGGCCATATCTCCCTTTTTTTGCGCCGGCGACGATGACGTAGCGTGCGAACGATTGCCAGCTATACCGGCAGTAGATTGTGCAAATATGGGCAGGGTGCCTACCAGGGCCGAACAGCTTCGGAGCCACCAACCATTTCACAAATGACAACGTTTAAACGCTCACAATCCACGGTGCATTAATTTCTCTTAAAAAAACCCCCATAGTAAAATGCGCCTGGTATCCGAACAGAAAAAGAATGAAGCCCAGCAATCCTCTGCAAAAAATAAATCCAACCACTAAGCAGAACGCAAAAGTGAAGACCAACCGCAGCGACAACCATACAAAAGAGAGCCTCCTGAAGCCAGTTAGATATACCAGACTCCTACCCGTTTTACCTTTCCACCTCTTTTCCCTTCCACTTGAGTTTCGAATCATCCACCCCAAGGGGCAACCCACCAGCCTGTTCTTCAGCAACCCTCATGCTACCCTCACTTCCTGCGGCGACCTCCTTAACATCACTCCAATATTCAAGGCGGCGGACCTCTTGGTCTGCGGATTCAATTGCTTTCTTAAGATTTTCGTGTTTTCTTTGCCTAGCGGCTTTCTGGTCTGCTTTCTGAGTCCCTGGTTGCGGTTCTGGCCCCTGCAGTGGCGTTGGTGAGCCATCCGTTGGGAGAAGGTCTGAGGACTCAACATGTGGGGTTGACGCAGTAGATGGGGGTTGTGACGGGATGAGCTCATCGGCCGCGGCAATGAGGAGCTTCAGGAGCTGCCGACGGGACGCTTGGAATATCATCAACGACATGATGTGAGGTATCTGGTATTGAATCAGTACAAGAAACAGCGTTCCGCATGGGATTATACCCTTTCGGGGAGATATGCAACCTCCTCGCCACCATCTTTTAGGAATTTCTCTACAACTTCAATCTTCTCACGATCCAACCGGGCGATTCTCAGGACCCTCAAAAGTTTTGGGATATCAGTTATAAGTCCTTCCTCTTCAAGATCATCATCCATCTCTGCATTTTGTCCTGTCCATTCGCTTCCTTCCAGTACACTCCGTCGTTGCTTCTTTTTTCCTGCCCCCGTCCTGGTTGACCCACCGTCTACCAAGCGCCGAGAGTGTATAGTAAAATAGTCTCGGTTGAGTCCATGGGGCCGTTCCTGGCTGCCTTCACGTGAAGAAAAGTCCGGATTGTGGGATATTTTAATACGCTTTCGTAACCACCGGCGTCGACGAACGAAAGAGTGGAACCACACATGGTTTCCATGCCACGAGAATACAGGACTAAAAGAGAGGCTATACGCCCACCCTTCTTCATCCACATCTTGCGTCATGTCCACATACCAGGTTTTCCAGGCCTATGTTGAGTCAGCCACAACTAGCCACAAAACATATTGCGGGAAGCAGAGGAGGCGAAATTACCCAAGCCCACGACGGATCCGGGAGCTGTGCGTTGACAATGCTCATGGCTGAATCACGAAATAATGCATTTTGCCAGGGCGCGGGGTCGAAGTTCAACAATCCCCTCGAAGAGAACAAGGGAATACCGCAAACAAACGCCCTATCGCCCACACATACACCCATCAGTCTAATAAAGCCCAACGCAAGCTGGATGGGACCTACCCTCTCTGGTTCTCGTAAAGGACATCGATCTCCGCAATCTCCTTTTTCTGCTTCGGCGATTTTCTCCTCTCAAGCACGTGTTCCGTATCACTTCTTCTTACATTCCCACCCGTGTTCGACCTGTCTCTCCCACGCTCCCGCGGCGACCGATCTTCTCCGCCGCTTCCGGATGGCACAACAATCTCTATGTCCTCCTCCGCCGGATCCTCCACAACCCCCCCAGCCCTCGGATCAGATGCGCAGTCACCATTAGCTATTTCCAAATCATCGTCGATAGAGGGGGCCGGATCGATAACCCATCCCCGATACTTTCTCTGGGTGATTGCTTTCCAGAGCGTTTCTCGGCGTCCGGGAGCAGCTGAAGAAGTAGCAGAAGCGTTGGACGGTTGGGCTAGGGCATCGCCGGCTTCGGAGGCCGGTGCAGTAGGAGGTTGCGATACAGTGTTATCTTGTAGATTTATACGGAGGTTGAGTTCGCCGGAGGAAGAGTTAAATGAACGCGAAGCTCTAAAAGATGATAGTGAGGCCATCGATTGGTTGATAGGCACCCTCGCGGCTAATTACTACTAATGACAATCAGGGGAATAGAATAATGATAATGAGAAAAAATTTAGTGACATAGGAGAAAGGAATGACGGGAGGAAAGAAGAGAAGAAGTAGAAGAAGGAAAATTAGCTGAGTGAGCCGATAAAGAGTTTCGTCACCAGAGAGATAGTCTATGGATCAGCGCAGGGGAACAAACGTTTCGCCGGGTTGCACAGTACGCCTGTGCGGAAAGTGAGTATGCCCAGTTATACTACGAAGCGTGCCGTATCCTACAGTAGCAAAGATACCTTAAGCTATGCTCTTCCCCCACCATTCCCATGAACCCTCTCGGTCAGCGGCGTTCAAGCCCCTACTCGTATCCCCAATTCCCTTCACCAAGAAAAGAAACTCTGGTGAGCCCGACTTCTCCTTGTTTTCCCCATCTATTTTCCCACTACAAACCCCCTCCAGCGCTCCTGTCAACCCCCCCAAAAAAGCCTAGTCCCCGATATTTCGCAGCAATGACGTATTTCCATGCTCACCATCATCCTTCCTTTCAACTCCAAATAAATTCACAACTAAATAACTAAATCTCCCTCTTCTATCTCTTCATAAAACAAAACAAATCACGACCCTCTCACCACATCACAATTGCAATCACACTCTCACTCTGACCTGAATCTTTGTCTCCTGCCTCTCACCCTTTACCCCATACCTATAATATCCAATAATAAACATGCCCCCTCCACTACCAGACTCAGGAACCCTTCCCAGAGCCACTGGCCCTCCAAAGAACCGTCTGCCAGTATATATCGGTGCGGGAGTAGCTGCCATAGCGGCATACTATTTCTACAATGCCGGAGGAGACCCAACTATTGCTAAGAAGGAGATGAAACGTTAGTTTATTCGCTATGTCAGAACACGAAGCAAAATAGCTAATAAACGAGTAGACGACGCATCTCGTGCGTCATCAGTCATCAGGAACGAGCTCCCTAATCGTAATAAAGAGGACAAGGCCAGCGCTGAGGAGGCCATGGCAAGAGCCGGCAGCACTATTGACTCCACAGTTCGTGATGGTTCGTCCTCAACTCTACCGAAAAACCCCAGAGCCTGCACTAACAACTGCGCCAGGTAAATCACGTATCGCTGAAGGCCAACACAAATTCGGGGATACAAAAGACAAGGCTGGGAAGGCTATCATGTCAAAAATTGACGAGGTAGATCTTAAAATCGAGAACGAGGCTTCGAAAGCCAAGGGCGGAATTAGTTCCTGGTTTGGTGGTAAATAAGTTCAGAGCAAAGTCCGGTTGATGAGATAAACCTTTTTTTCTTCTTTTCTGCCCAATCCCCCAATTGCGCTAAGGTGGGATGGGGAGGTGGAGATGTAAGTTACTACAATTAATTCCAGAAGTATGCTGCGGAACTCTGTTCTGCTATGCAGGATGACGAACAACCGTCTCTCAAAACCTCAACCTCCGTTCACCCATTCCCGTATTGCGCCTCTGTAGTACAGTACACCAAACGGGTAAGTTTGCCAATCACTCACGGACCATCACTCGAGATGCTAGTACCCATAACTGTTATACTGTGTGATTGGAACTTGGACGAAGAAGTGATAATAGAAGTAGTTAAGATCTCTCGTTGCGGCAATCAGCTCAATTGGATAATAAGGAAGACATAACAGCTATATAGTACAGTGGTTGAGTTCAGCCATTACCACCACGATCCGTCCACAAAGAGAAACAAAGACTATCAAAGGAATGACCTGAGTGGAACAATAGGAACAATGAAAGAACATGGATTAGGTTCCAACAGTAACGAATATAAAAGACATTCAAAGCTGAAAGAAACCTTTGAGAAGAGAAAGAAACCATATTTGAGAGTACATAGAAATCATATATGAACACCCCCACTCTCGCAAATATGAATTCAATATGCCAAGGTCCGTTTAACCCTAGGTCATAGTAAAATAGTCAAGGGGTATAGGTCTCCTTTAGTTTAGAAGTAGACTAGCGTTCAACCCCTGTAACTTTAGTTGTAAATAAAAATAAAAATAAAAGCACAAAACATTTAGTAGAAAGCCTCGTTAAAACCAGTCAGCCAAAAAACCTCTTAGTATGAGGGAAAAAATGCTGAGATGGGAAAAGAGTACTCTCACAGGGCGTATAGCAAAAAGAAAAGTAAATAAAATAAAATAAAATAAATCTAAACCCAAAAATGAATCCCCCACTCAGCCCACCAATCCGAGTTTTCAAGCAAAGCAGTGTAAGCCTAGTCGGGTAAGATGGTGTTCGTGCAGGTTTCGTGGTAAGGCTTTGGTAAGTATGTCTGCCGGGTTTTGAGTAGTGGGAACGTAGCTTATGTTGATAAGACCATTCTCAATTGCAGTTCGGACATAGTGGTAGCGAATACCTATGTGTTTAGTTCTTTCATGGAAGTGGGAAATTTTGGCCAGATGAATTGATGCTTGATTGTCTGCGTGAATAGGAATACTGCCCTGGTAAGAAATATTTGTTCTTAATTGCGAACTAATTTCAAGGTAGAGGCTTCGGAGCCAGCTAGCTTCCTTTGCTGTCTCTGTTAGTGCAATATATTCGGCCTCCGTACTTGATAACGCAATCAACTTCTGCTTTCGTGATTTCCAGCATATTGTAGCTCCAGAGAGTGTGAAAAGATAGCCTGATGTGGATTTACTATCATCTCTGTCTCCGGCCCAGTCAGAGTCTGAATAGCCTTCCAACTGGGTTTCGCGATCTCGAATAAATGTGAGGGAAAGAGTTGCGGTCGATTGAAGATAACGGAGAACTCTTTTAGCGGCACAGAAATGATCACTGGAAGGATTAGAACTGAATTTGCTGAGTGTGGAAACGGTGTATGCAAGATCCGGACGAGTAGCGATCATGAGATACATCAGGCTTCCTATAAGAGTCTGATACTCTTTTTGTGAAGTAAGTGTAGCAGTAAAGTCTGGAGCGGCTTTGACTAACAACTTTCCTTTATCTAATGGAGTAGTAACTCCACGACAAGCGCTCATTCCGAATCGTGAAAGGATAGTCGAAATAAATCGGCACTGACTGATAGCCCAATAGCTAGTGCCGGAGTGCTGGATTTGCTTCAGTTCGATTCCAAGAAACTGTTTAACCGGTCCGAGATCGCTCATTTTGTACTTCTGGGAAAGTGATGATTTAACTTTCGCTATGTTGGCAGACGAAGGTGATATGATTAAAAGATCATCGACGTAAAGGAGGATAATCATATGGTAGGCAGAAGAAATATAAATATTAGGATCGGAAGCGGTAGATCTAAATCCTAATATTTGTAGAAACGAGTCAATCTGTTCAAACCACAATCGTGGGGCTTGTTTCAAACCATATAAAGATTTCTTCAACTTGCAAATCAAACCATTCTTCGACGAATAAGAAGGTTCGAGCCATTCAACGCCTTCAGGGGCCTCCATGTAAATATCCTCATCAATCGGAGGATTTAAAAATGCAGTGACGACATCCATGTGGTCAATGAGCCAATTATTTCTTGCTGCCAATGCAAGCAGTAAACGAAAACTGACCAGCTTCGCAACAGGTGCATAGGTCTCGCCATAATCGGTGCCCTCAACTTGCTCATAACCTTTGATCACAAGGCGAGCCTTTAACCGTATAGAATTATCAGCATTGACTTTCGTCTTAAACACCCACCGGCATCCAATAGCATGCTTATTCCCGGCCGAAACATAGGCCCAGGTCTCATTCGCCTTTAACGAGGCAAATTCTTCTTTCATTGCATTCTTCCAACCGTGATGTTGGTCACAGCCCATCGCTTCCGTATAACTATTCGGATCCACTGCGATTCTAATTTTTGCCTCTGGGATCTGTGGAGACTGGGTCTGCAAAGGTGAATCGTTATGAGCCTGCAAACTTTCTTTTCTGACATCGGTAAACAAGCCACTTGAGATAGCCTCCATTCTCGTATCAACACCATTATCGTCGCTCAAGTCATCACCTTCAGTTTCAGGATTGGCCAAAGCGTGTAATGTATCCCTTACTGGTTCATCTAGAACCCGCTTGCCCTGAATTAAGGCTTCGTCAAACTTCACATTAGAAGCCTGAATCGCACGAGCCTCCACAGGATCCCAGAGGCGCCAAATCTTCGTGGTGTGATGAACATAACCGAGCATTAAACACAGTCGGGAGCGTGGTGAAAACTTTCCATTCCTTTGCTCGGCAGGAATTAGCTTGTGAGCGGCTGACCCGAACCTTCGCAGGTGCTGTAATTCTGGCTTCCTGCCATTCAGAACTTCATATGGAGTGCGACCATGAAGCGAGAAACTTGGCGATCTTGAATGCAGATAGGTGGCGGTATTAACTGCTTCTGCCCAAAAGATATCCTCCATCCGGGAATCAAGAAGCATTGATCTAGCCTTTGTCGATATGGTACGAATCATTCTCTCAGACACTCCATTCTTGTGTTGCGTGTAAGGGGGAGATGGTTCAAAAGAGATACCCCTGACACGAAGAATCCCGCGGAAGAATGTATTATCATACTCTCCCCGTCCGTTGTCACATCGAAACCTCCGAATAGTGTACTCAGGGTATTGGGTATCGACCATGGCCTGAAATTCTTGAAACACAGAGACTACTTCCTCTGCCTTCTTAGATCGTAGAAAGTAGACCCATGTACTTCGACTGAAGTCGTCGATATACAGAATAAAGTACCGGTAGCCAGAATGTGACAGGGCCAGTGGTCCACAAAGATCGGAGTGCAAAAGATGGAAAGGCTTCGTAGTCTTTTGAACTGGCTTTCGGTTATAGGACCTTTGCTGCTTAGCTTGGATACATGTCAGACACCCTTTAATAACTGTGTCTGCATTGCCATTGTCTGCGTAGGAGGCTGGCGGGAGAAGCTTCTTCAAGGCATCCAGTCCAAGGTGGCCAAGTCGGAAGTGCCACATTTCAAGAGATGGTAGGCTCGTACTAAGTGCTGTGGATAGGCCAGAAGCAGCGCATGAGACTTCAGGTAAGGAGATATATGGACAGAACTGTCGCATTCGTACTGGGGTTGCCATCATCTCATACAATCCATCTCTTAGTACTCCAATAATCTCCGAGCCGCTATAGCAGTACCCATTCTTGAACGTCAGTGAGAGTATATTGTTCAGCTGACTAACTGAGAGTAGTGATCGTTGGATTCCCGGTACATAGAGTACCTCAATCGCTATTTGATTGCCGGATTGAAACTCTAAGCTAACTGGTCCAGTTCCAATCGCCTTAATGGTCGCTCCATTTCCAACGGTAATGGCAATATCTTCTTGCAAAGGATGAAGAGTTGCAAAAATACGCGAGTCAGAGGTAAGGTGATGGGAGGCGCCAGAATCAATTATCCAGCACTGGTTCGGGAGTTGTGTATCAAAGGAATCTTGTTGAGAGTACACATGGAGTGATCGTCCATCTTGGGTAAAACTAGTACTTGTGTGAAGCCTGCGGCTCGAAGTTGCAGTAAGGGCATGAACTACAGCAAGATCGGCATGTGGTGTTCCATCAGCTGAACGAGTGATTGAACCGCGGTCTGACCTCGTATGATTCCCATTTCCACCGAACCCCCCCTTATCACTTATCTTATTCTGCTGATCTCTCCGCTTATAGCAATCCTTCTGAATGTGGCCTCTCTTACCACAATACCAGCAGCCACTTTGGCTGCGGCTCCGACTACTCCCCCATCCTCTATTCGACCCATATCTCTGATTTCTTATCTGAAAACTGCCAACACTTCCCCGAGATCTTGTAATACCGGATCTGACATGGGAATTAAACAAGCGGTGGCGTTGGCCTGAGGAGGAACGATATCTCGTTCTGGCATTGAGGGCACTGGCGATCGATGGGTCGCTTGGAATAGATATGGAACTTACTGCAGGTTTATGGAGGTCGTATGCTGTACGGCGGCTTTCTTCCGAGTGCTCCCATTCGACTAATGTGGATATAACTTTGGTTAACGTTTGGTCTTCCTCCGGCTGGTGAAGGATGATGTCCACAATGTTTTTAAAAGTGTCCGGTAGGGTTGTTGTCAGGTGTGCTATGAAGGTTTCATCCGAAATCGCTTGCTCTGAACCTTCCAAACGGTTACTGTACTCGGTAAGCTGATTTATGTATTCGGTGACTCCGAAAGGCGATTTGTCTACTGATGTTGGGTGTAGGGCATGGAACTGCCTGAGCAGGCTGCATCTGCCAGCACGAGAGGCAGTCGTATCGAGCTTCTCTGCAAGAGTTTTCCACATTTTTCTCGCATCGGTAATCTGGCGGATATAAGGTTTGATCGACGTATGGCAGGCTGCATTGATCATCGCAGCAGCTTTAGCGATCCGTTTGTTCCATGAACTAACCTCGGCGTCATCCCCCTCCTCGGGATACTCCTCAGCCTCCATTACAATCAACAGTGCTTCCTCCGCTCCGAGGAAGAGCTCCATATCCGGCTTCCATTGGTGATAGTTTGATTGTGTTAGCTTGGCTGTTTCCCCCCACTTGCACTTGAATACTCCCATTCCAAGAGTATTATTTGGGGTGGCAGATGAGGTGTACGCTGAATTCATCATAGGCGGCTTAGGCGAAAGTGGTGATAAGTTGATATTAGGCTTGAGTAACCGAGAAGCAACAGGGCAGGTGCGCGACAGTGCTAACGACGATAGTACCGGCGTATACGAAGTCCGAGGTGGAAAATGGCCAGGGTCAATAGTGCGGACCCGGGCTCATAACCTGTTATACTGTGTGATTGGAACTTGGACGAAGAAGTGATAATAGAAGTAGTTAAGATCTCTCGTTGCGGCAATCAGCTCAATTGGATAATAAGGAAGACATAACAGCTATATAGTACAGTGGTTGAGTTCAGCCATTACCACCACGATCCGTCCACAAAGAGAAACAAAGACTATCAAAGGAATGACCTGAGTGGAACAATAGGAACAATGAAAGAACATGGATTAGGTTCCAACAGTAACGAATATAAAAGACATTCAAAGCTGAAAGAAACCTTTGAGAAGAGAAAGAAACCATATTTGAGAGTACATAGAAATCATATATGAACAATAACACCTAAATCATCCTAGCGCTCCTACGCCAATAACATCCGAATGCATACTTCTACCCATGCCCATCTCCACTTACATTAAGGCACAGTATGAGATACTAGTTTCACAAAGCCAATCATCTGGACCCCGATACAAGACAACACAATCATTCACACTCGGGTACAACGCTCAGCACCCAGCAAAGCCACCACTCCACAACAACGATCTTATCCCTTTCCAACCACCCCGACGACTGAAACATTCTAAATCCCCCTACTTGTCAAAAAGACAAGAAGCTCCCTTAAAAATACTATCTCCATTATTCATCCTGATTAGCATTGTAGCCATCTCGCTGTGCAGAACACTCCATTACTCCCTCGCCATGCGCATTCCGTAACCCGAGTCTTTGTCTTGGCTGATCCATCGCAAAGCTTCTTTCATGACGGTGAGGGTTCCGTATTTTTGTGCAAGCTACGATTCCTATGCCCTGAGCGAAGCAAAGGGTATGGTATGTGTAGCTTCTGAGCACCGGCAGTAAAGGTTTCCAAAACCACGAGGAAGAAACACAAGCTCAAAGAAGGCGAGGGTATCATATCATATGCATATTAGCTTGCTAACCCGCGCTGCCATTGTGCTCAAAAAAGTAAGCGCGGGCAAAAATAAAATAAAAAAAGAGCTCCAGCCCACCCAAAACGGTTTCTCCTAGAGTCGGGATTCGAGAGATTTGTGTCACTAAGCTAATTTATAGGCGTCAGGAAATTCTGCCAGATACCCCGGGGGCTGATAGATATAAGGCAGTCACTACTACATTCCTGGGCGGGCAAGTGAGGGAAGGAGGCCCTACAGTGTTTGCAAATAATAACTATTCACATCTGATCCTTCCTTTTTTATATATTTTTTATGAGAACCTGGTTTGCCCGGCGACCGATGGTGAAAGTGCGGTTTAATGGTGGGTGGCCTAGCTGCCGCCTTCTCAGAAGGTGTGCCTATGATAGCATTCGGAGCCTGCGGTTTCTGTTATAAACCAGAGGAAGAAAAACAATTCTTCTCCTTTCTCTGCTACTCCGCCATCACGAACCCCACCCCTAAGTGTATGGCCAAGAGCCGGACTCGGCTCTGCCACCCGGCAGCAGGATTGGACCCCTACGCCCCCATTAAGAAATTCTAAGATCTTCAATCTCCCAGTCCCCATATTGCAGGACCCTCTGCTTTTTTCCTGCCCTTCATGATGGATCCTTCAACAATAGTCTCTTGTGAGGGGAGAATTGCACTCCCGGACCTCCCCTAATTCCACGGGAGTCGATTTGTCCCTTGATATCGTAACTGCGGCATCTAGGCATCCCACGTGTCTAAATGTGGGAACAAACATTGATCCCACTGGCAGGCAGATTCCGACCTTTTCACCCGGGGTCAAATGTTATGTGATAGTACCATTACTACGACTAAAAACCGGACGCACTATAGCATTCGATTTATCCTCGGGAGAAGAGTGACTACAAACGTTGATCACTGACAGTTAGCAACGAAATCCCTTCCCGGGAAAAGTCACATTCTCACATCCGGGATATCAGCCATGGGAAAGGGTTGGGTGCATGGCTATGGGCAAGACAGGGTTCGGAGGTGAAGGGCTGCTGGTTACAGATGTATGGCTAAAAGCTGTCAGACGCCCCTCAGATTGCTAAGTCTATTGCAAATTATAGCCTCGTTCAGGGCATTGCGTCCTACTTCAAGTGGTGCCTCACAAGTCATCTAGTATATTCCAACCTTGTGAGAACAGTTTGAAAAGCATATCAGGCCCGTTGCGCCGTGTAATACCTCCAGTTGCAAGGTTAGAGGGCTACAGGGAAAATCCTTTCTGAAGACCCCCTATCTAATTCCAGTTGATGTTGAGGTTCTTTGTTTTTTATCCTTCGCAATATACCACTTTACAGTAAGATTCGCAGATCGAAAGAACAACCTTGTACCCATCTATATTAGATCTGAACCACACTGGAACTGATTCCCTCCTCTGCAAATAGGAAAGGTTGTGATATTTGTTTAAAACTTACTAGTTCTGTAGTAGTTATCCGTTCGAGTGATACCCTCCTAGCGCAACTTCTCTGTCTATCCCAGTTCACCAGCACTTCTTCTAGTAGATGATCCTCATTCTAGTAGGACACCGTTATCGATGAGGCACCCCTGCAGCGGTGGGTATTGGCAACAGGAATATTGATACGACGAGTGAAGTGTAATGACAATATATCATTAATCCTGTATTTACTATCCGTTGGACTTTTAAATAAAAAAATGAACCAGACCAGAGAATAAAACTCTAGCCCTTCATAAATTATTTGCCTTATTCATAGCCATTCACCTCCCACAGGTTGAGAGGCATTTACACGATCGCAAGAGGTCTAGCTTATGCTCTAACCTCTCCGCATCACATCCCTCCAGAGCCAGTAGTGAACTCCTAAAAGTCACTAATCTAATAAACAATCTTAGTCCTTTAACCCCCTCCAATGCTTGAGACACTCCAAATCCCTCCACCTAAAAACGCAATAGTCTCCCTCGGGAACACTGGCTCCACGGTTTCATCCCACAAGTCGGCCACCTCTTTCGCTTCATAGTAAGTTACTGCATATCTCACCCCCACATCGCTTCCACATTTTACTACCCGAATACTCGCAGCAAAATAGAGGCAGGTGCCCTCACGACCGTTGTGGAGGTTTTTTTTACTGTGGACCACTCGGATTCGTCGTTATTGCTATGCACCTACACTTCCAGATATGATACCAGGAACTAGTACTACCTCGCTTTGCCAAGAAAAAAACTATGTATACAACAGCTGCCTTTTCAAGGTAAAAAAATAATTTTTAAATCTTCCATTCCTACTTTTATTATTTTATTATTTTATTTTTATTTTTTATCTTTTCATATTTCTTTCTTTGCTAACCCCCCCTCCCATTCGCTTCTGCTACCCGCCGATCGCCAACCTTTAAGGTCTAGAGTCGGATTCTACCTCCTCGTAGCAGGATTGATAACCCCTACAGCCCTATTGATGAAGGCTAAGTTCTCCAATCTCCCAGTCCCCATAGGGCAGGATTTTTTTTAATTCTCCTGCCCTACATGACGGATCGTTCAATAATAACTGATTGTCAGCATGGATTGAACTCCTGAGCTCCCGCTAATTGCGACAGGAGTGTTAACCACTGCGCCAGCTAGGTATTTCATGAAAGGTAAACTTGGGAACTAATATTTATCCTACTGGAAGCCAGATTTTGGGATCTTAATGGGTGGGTAGTGTGTCTCTTCCCGATTTGCTGGTAGGTTTCAACGGAGGTGTTTCTTACTCCTTACTCTTACTCCTTAGATGTAGAGTTCAGGAGGCCCCGTAACAAACGATACTTAGGTGTTTAATGAGAGATTCTCAGTGGTTTAAAACAGAATCAGTGCTTGTTACTCCGGTACAATAGAGCTAGAAATGCCCCACTCGAGACCTCGAGCCTCCCTACTTGCTCCCATGTGTATTATCTCACTATAGTCTTCTAATCGTTCTAGTGTTTTCCGGAGGTTTTTTTCTTTTCCTTTCCTCTCTTCTCCCTTTCCTTTCTTTCTCTCTTACTTACATTCCGCCCGACTTTCTAAGGATGCCTCATTTCTACCGGGCGGGGGGTTCGCTCCCAGCAAGCAAGTAAGCATTGTGGTATATATTAGATCGTATTTTGAGATAGAACATTTAGATACGACGTACAGTACATATATAGACAGGACATTGTGTGGGAATTTGCAGACAACGCCGAGTGAGACACCATGAACCACCAAGCACAAAAAGTACGATACAGTGCGCGGTCTACCTGACAAAATAAGATAGCAAACGCTACGTGCAGGTAGGAATAACGCCAATAGTCCACGTATCCCGCATGTAAGGGAGTGGGCAGCCAGCCCCAAGGAATCCACAGAACAATACCTCACCCAGAATGCAAGAATATTTTAACAAGTTGTCGGCCCATGCAATGCGCCTAGCATATTCCTACGTCCCGACAGAAGAAGGCAATTCCTTCCCTCCGCCTCGCCGAACCGCCAAACTCCCCAGGAAGCTCAACTGCAGAAGAGAATTGGTAGAGTTAATTCAATGCCATCTCGGAACCAGTGTACAGCAAGCAACCAGTTAACCTCCTTATCAAGTCAACCCAAAGCGCAACCTTTACAGCAATCACATAAGACATATCCAACGTTGTTAATATATGATTGAGAGTAAAGGTTTTTCAAAAGTATCATATCATACCACCAAACCATCAGATAGATAATACCGCTCACCGCTACTGCTACCGTAATGCTACTACGCCTACGGCGCAACCGGCCCTACCCCCATTTCGATACTTCGTTTGTCCATTTTTCCATTTTCTACCACTTCCAGTCACCTGCCACTAGCGCTACTAGACAGGATAAAGGCAGTGATAAGGCCCAAAGAGCCAAGTTTACAGGGAAAACCGGATGACGAAAGAAACAGAAAGTAGAAGTGAAGAACGGCAAAAGAAAAAAGAAAAAACTCCCTCCCATGCGCAAACGACTGACCTTACAGACCGACAGATAGATAGACAGCCTAGAGATCGTCTTCCAAGTATTTGTAGGCGAACTTAAAGTCCGTTTTACGGCGATTCATCCTATAATAGACAAGCGACAAAGAAACAGGCGCCAACCAACTTTAGCCCAGCAATTTCATTATATAGATAGGCAGAAAAAAGAAAAAAGGGGGAGGAGAGGAAAGTACAAATCAAAAAAAAAATCAAAGGGTTACCGACCACGTAGACTCATAATCGAAGAACCGGTACGTTCCCTGCTCGTATTCTTCAGTTATAGTTTTCGGCTCCTCATGACGTTGGAACCAAGTCTGGTACTGCTTGTGAAACCTCCAGCTCTGACGCTTGAGCTCTTTAGCGGCAAGGTATTGCTGGTAGGTGCCCTGGCGGTAGTAGAATACGTAGAAGAGCGTGTCTACGTCTATGCGCTTATACAAACTCGGGTCGTCGAAAACGGGGAGCGGCTCCTGGGGGTAGTGAGTAGGAGTGTTGTACTTTGTAGTTGGCTTGTAATGACGAGGCTTCTCGGCGTCAATTGTGTCTGGCGCGCTAACCATCGAGATCTCGAGTGAGCGATGGAGGCTTCCGGGTTGGGGGAGCAAGCGTTTCTTTGTACTCTCGAAGGATGACATTAGGTCCTGAAGGCCAGGTGGAAGATAGTACACAGATTCTTCAGCTGGCGGAGGACTGGGTTCTGGACCTGAGGGCGGAATTGAAGGCATGGAGCTACCGTTCGTTACACTGGTCTGTGGCTCCGGTAACGGTGATGGAGAATGATCTGGTATCGACCTAGAAGACTCTGGCTCACTCGTTGACGCATTCCTCGAATTTTTAGTACTGGCAGCCTCCTCATGCTTCGCCGGCTCTTGTTGATTCCTGGGAGATACAGGGGGAGCAGTTGAAACACTGGAAGGTTTAGGGGACGGCGCAGCCGCAACAGCCGCCTCTATGGGAGGTGTATGGGGAACAGAGGTCTGACACCTATCCGGCAGGGAAGAAGTTGTGAGCACCGGCGCAGGCAAGCTCCCAGAGCCACTGCCTTGTCGTTGTGAAGGCTGCTTTGGAACGTTCGGGGGTGGTAAGGGTGACATTCCTAGACTCGAACTGGCAGCTGACGCTTGGGCTGCCATACTAGCCGGAGGGGGAAGAGGAGCAATTCCAACATTTCGGTCTGCAGCCGCCGCAGCAGTCGCTACTGACGCGTACTTCAAAACTTCACCCGCCGGCCGCGTTGGTATCGGGGCCGGTTTCATGGAGCCATTCGAAGGGGGCAGGCCATTGTTGATATATGGAGAGGCCGCGGAGCTGGCTGGCTGATGTAATGTTGCCAAAGCTGGCATGGGGGACTTAAGCTGGGTACTCGGCCTGCGGCCTCCGGTAACAGAGTCCTTCGTTGAGCCCGGACGTTCAGATAAATCGTCCTGGATACTCTGGGTTTCCTGACTTGACATCCTATCTGCATCCGCCCCTATACCATATAGATCCTCCGCATTCTCCTCGTCAAGGTCAAGTTCATCATATATGTTTTCACTTTCGTATTCCGGGTAGTCAACATCCTGCCAAGAATCCATATAGAAGCTTATGTCATCCTTGACTCTCTCTACGGATTCAACCTCTAATTGCCCATTCTCTAAAAGCCGCATGATCAGCTCCAGCTTTGCTTGGTGCCATTTGTGCCTCTCCACTTGCTTCTCAACTTCAGCAACTCGATCCGCTTTTGACGAATCCTTCTTTCCTTTCTTCAAAGTAACACTCAGTGATTCGGCTTCAGCTTCGCAGGCTTCGATGTGACGATCTAGGTCAGATGTACAATCTGATAGGAAGGTCACCAAATCGTGTTTCTTTTGGGCCATAGGGTCTAGACGGGTGGATGCCATGAGGCCCTCTTTTGAATAAGCCTTGGTCTTCATTTCTTTCTCCACAGCTTTGAACTTTTCCATTTGCTAGAGCAATATGAACACATCCCCGAATGACAGGGAAAGAGACACATCAGCTTCGGACTATAAACTCCTGACATGCAAGAAAGACGTAAAAGAGGGGGATAGTATGCGTGGGAATTTTTCTTTCTTTTGGAGTAAACAAAAAGAAATTGGCCTCCATCTCCATCGCTACAAATATATCAATATATCGCAAGGTACAAGAGGACGCACATTGCCGCCGTAATCGCCACCAGAAAAGTAGAACCATTAAATGCAGCAGCAAACCGACCCTCCCCCCTCCTCCCACGACGCGAGATGCGCAATAAAGAGCATTGCTCTCCCTTTGCCAGACCATATTTTGTGCCCACCTGAAAGACCAAAGGTGTAGGAAAGTGGGGGAGAGGGATATGCAATGGAGGGGTGTGAAGGAGAGGATCCAAAAAGTCGGGAAACCCTTACCGTCTCTATTTTTTTCCTCTCATCCAACAAAGGTTTTTTATCCTTTATTTCCGAGTTTGCCGCCCATGTCTTGATCTGATCCCTATGTCGCTGGAGCTTTTTGATCTCGCGTTTTAGCGAGTCTTCCAGCTTCTCCTTCTGCGATGCATTGTTGCAGTGTTGGAGCTTTTCGTAGATCTGCTCGAACGACTGAATCCCTTCCGATACACGTTTGAAGACCTTTTCGACCTCCTGCTGGAGTTTGCGGGCGGACATTGTGTATATCTAAGGAGGGGGGGGGGGGGGTTAGTTGTTTTCAATAACTGTTCGATGGTGCGTCTGTGGCAGTTATAGGGAGTAGTAGGAGGTAGGCGGGGTGGAGGTTGAGGGACCACAGGCAGTGGGATTTAAAGGGTAGCTTTGCGCTTTGCGGGTTGTTTGACGGTACCGTCGCTGCTGGGTGTTGTGGTTGTGGGGTGTAAAAATGTAGGCGGCTCTAGCTCGGGTGATGGTATTAGTGGTGATGACCAGATCTCCTGTCCTCGCTCCTTAGGGCGGTAAGTGGGTGAAGTGTCGTCGATTAAAGAGTTACCTACGGTAGGCACAGTAATGTTGGTTGAGAAAGACGGGTCAAGGCTTGGGTCTATCCCTCTCCCAGCATCAGCAGGGGGCTCGAGGCAGTCTCTCCTGCTAGGGTTGGACAAGATTTTACAGAAGCAGGAGCTGGCTGCAGTATCATACTCCAGTCGAGGCAAGGCCGCAGGCGGATAACCTCGTGATTTCTGAGCAGCCAAGGTGCCCTATCGTTTCGAGGGCATCTCCCGCTATCAACACTTTATCCCCACCTAAAACAGTGTAAAACAATAATACTATTATCATAATATAACAAGTGTTTGTGAATTATCGCGCCCGTTTCTTCGTGTGATACTACACAAGTATATTCGTGAAAACCCACAAATACACATCAACCATGCCGTGAAACTCCTAAGGTCAACGGGGAGAATTGTTGATAATTATCGATCTAATCTCCCCTTCTCTCCTCTTGTCGCCTCCTCCTCCTCCTCCTCCTCCTCCTCTTCCCCTTCAGATGCCAACATGCCGATCATGCACTGGAGGTTGTTTGAAATCCGAATGTCTGGCACAAACTACACACCTGCGCGCCCTCGCCCCTTACTCATATCTCCTTCCGCCCACAGGAAATGAAGGAATTCTTCCGAATTTCGGCATCCATCCCTCGCTGCTTTCGGCGAGTCCCACACCTTCTCCTTCAATAACCTCTGCTTCTCTCTCAAAACCTGCGTGTTTGCAACAGAGCCTCATCGGCCCGTCTCAACTTCACTGAAACCGCCCTCTTCCCCGACCGCCCCGTCGTTCGAGCCCCACCATTTTCCTTCTCCCCTCCCCGCTTCACACACACTCGCTAGCATCATGAAAGGTCCCTAATTCACTACGCTCCTTCCGTAATATCATCTCTATCTAACACCGCTTTAGCCGTCGTACAGCGAGTTCTGTCGGCCTCTGTCACTGTCGATAAAGAAGTTGTCTCCTCAATCGGCCAAGGGCTTCTTGTGTTAGCTGCTGGTATGATGCCATCAACACTTCCTCCTCACCCTCCTCCTCATCTCACTTTTTCAATGCTAACACCATATCCCACCCCCGTACAGTCGCTCCATATGATACCCCGAAGGATGTTGAAGCAATCGCCAACAAAATTCTAAAGTTAAAGGTCTGGGATGATGAAGGTGGTGCACGATGGAAGAGATCTGTCCTAGATCTTGATCATCAGGTTTTACTGGTGTCACAGTTCACTTTGTTAGCTACAACAAAGAAAAATAAACCCGATTTCCACGGAGCCTGCCCTCCAGCTGTCGCAAGGGAAGTCTACGCGTCTTTGCTACAGAAGACCCGAGAACTATATGTTCAAGAGAAGAAGCTGTCACCTGAGGCTGGAATCGCTAAGGTCCAAGACGGAGTCTTCGGGGCGATGATGGAGGTCAGTTTGGTCAACGATGGACCGGTAACTTTCGAGATTTCTTCGCCAATGAAGCAAGTTGAGACTCCTCCGGGAGAAGGCAAAACACAGGGGGAGGGAGGACCAAAACTACTTCTTGATGACGGTGAGCTCGACAAGGGAAACCGAATATCGCATCCAGATACCTAATATCCTACCTCCTTTCGCTCGAACACACAACGAGTGGACAGAACCCAGAAGTCCTTAGACAAAACCCCGGTTCTTGATTAAATTCTTTGCCTCCAATAGTCGGAACCCAATCCGACTTCTTTTTTTCAACTTACCGTATGTGTTCGTTTACTTTCCATCTCTGGATCCCACGGGAGACGTGTGTGAGGCAAAGGTGAAATCCACATGACCATCCGCCCCCAACCCCGAGGAGAATTCACGATTGAACCTTTTCTCCTTTTTTCCTTCCTTCTCTGAACGCTTGTACGATACAATACCGTAACTCCACCCTCGAGTGCGGTGCGAGCGTATTCGCACGACACAATACAATACACCCCCATTAAAGCAATTACATCAGCTGAGTCTACATTGATCAAACAACCGCCCACTTCCTCACCGATGCCAACACATCCGTCAGAATATCATAGTGATACAAAACTAGACTATCACGAGTAAAGGTTATCGGAGCATCATGCCCATCGCGATAAACCTATACACAATTTAAATATAAAAAAAGACGATTTGAGCGCATTAATTATTCTAAGTCTACCTACATCTCTTTCCTTTCCTTTCTTTCACATGTATGCACTGTACTAGCACGGTGCATTGCGTTTTTTATGCCTGTTTGCCTATCTGTTCAACTACAAGACAAGACTCGACATACAACAATGAACTGTTACTTGTACCGTACTTTAAGATCGAGCCCGCCATTCTACCGAAAGCGCTCTACAAGGAAAGGAAAGCTTCAAGCCGAGGGACATGGTATATTGTAGTATGTAACTTCTAGTCCCAAAAGTCCAAGAAGCCCCAACATACTCTATCATACCTCCCCACCCCTGACGCTGACAATCACACGCAACTGCTTAGCATTGTACTGGAGTACCCGAGTACAGCCACGTCCGTAAAGTTTTCATCCCTATTAGCAACAGAACAGCAAGAGCCTTCTAAATAACCACTTTCGGATATACCTGCAGGAACATTGTAAACTCTCGTCACAATATGTTTTACTCAACAATAGAAAGAGGGGGGCCAGCGAAGCCTTTCCCAGAACCGTAGTATCATACTTGGAAGGGTACCGGACAGTAAGAGAAACTTTTTGCGGACGGGGCTGTGCCGTGTGAGACCTGCCAGCTGCGATACTGCGGGACCCGGAGCACAAAATAGGGTACCGCCAGTCAAGGAAAACAAAGAAGCACATCCTGTGGAAAACCGGAAACAATTGAATATCATACCCCGCAACGGACGTTAGAGTTACCTCTCCGAGTAAAGGGTCTGATGTACTTGTGTAATTTTCATCTTATTTGCCTCAACTGAGGGGATGAAAGAACTACCTTTTCCGCTGTTCTACTTCTCCCGTAATTCAAGGGGGGGGGGGTTCGGGACGTCCTGCGGTTGCAGTAACGAGCAGCGAGTAGCGTGATCCAATCATTCTAATTTTTACGGTATGGTGAGCGACGTCTGTAGCCGGAGTACGTGTACACTACGGTACGAAGACTTTGCCAAGGAAATAGTAATGTCCAACTTCAATCTCTCAAACGATTTCAGCCACTGCTCTGATGAGAAGTATTATATATACGGGTCTGGTACGATAGATGATCGAGAGAAATCGGCACAGTATGTCTCAAGTTTTCCAGATCGCACTTTTAGTATCGTGGAGATGGTTGACGGATATTTTGCTAAGGTATTAACCTGTATTAATAATCTCAACTTTGGCAAACTAACATACTATTACTAAGCCAGAATGAATACCGGACTCGAGCAACCTGCCCGTTCACGCCACTCGTCAATTCGTAAAGCGTCCGGGAGCAGCGAAAAGGACTTGGCGCTAAGGGGCCTTTTCTCTAGACAGACCGGCGCTCGAGAGGTCCATCTCTGCCGCACACCACAAGCCACAAGACCTTATCATACGGGGTCCATGCCGCCGGTGCAGCACTTGTGCTCCCCCGCCGACCCAATTTGTCTTGGTGGGTGGCGCAAATCCTTTTCCTCTGAAGGAATACGGCACCGGTAGGTTATGGGTGCCGGCACTGATCGTGTGCAACGAGCACAGAAACCTAGCCATTTGGGAAACCATTTGTAAAATAAAAAGTTGCCACAAAACTTACTGAAGCCCACAGGCCTCTTGTCTGCCTACCGGTATGCTGGTTTCCTCCGATTTAGGCCCCCCCGTACCAGCTACACACACTACTGCGCAAAAATCAAACTACTCGCGCAGCAGGGGGTGAAGTTGGACGTTTTGCGTAGGAACTCCCACCAAAGGCGTCCAGCTTCGATTACTCGAGTATTCGGCGGCGCAAGTATGATGTCCCTGAGTGGAAATGAACTTTGTGCCGCCCGCCAGTGCCTAGCGGAGGGAGAGGCACGAGCACTTGCGAAAATTAAAAGTATCCGAAAATCTTGGCTCTTTGTTTTAGCCTGCACTATGCAGTACCAAGCCTTGAGGATACTTTTGATTTTCACAAGTATCATACCTGTATTGTCCTTTCCATCGCTTCGGTATGGTGCTGTGAATCTGGGGGGTTTTTTTTTAAAGGTAACCCATCGCGCACCCGCCCGATACCGATACTTGGCTTGTGCTACGTTTTGGTTTCCCCTCCTTGTGCATATGATAGGGTGTTATTTTCATGGCGAATCGGGAGAAAAAAGAAAGTGCGGAAGTGAAAAGAAGAGAGAAGAAGGTGCGGAATCTTGTGGAATTGCACTAGTGCCGGCAGGGCAAAGGTAAGGGAGGGAGAGGGAGTAAAGGAGCACACCTGGTATCAAGTACCGTGAGGGGGCTTGGACGGAATGGGAGTGATGGAAGGAAGGAAAGGGGAAAAAGTAACTCCTCTCGCAGAAAGTTGAATAAAAAATAAAAAAATAAAAACCGAAATCGAGGAGGGAAGATGTTGATAGCAATGAAATGTAGGATAGTATCGGTAGGGATGCCAGGGATAAACCTGGGAACGAACGAATGAAGGAAGGAAGATGTAAAGGCGGCAAGAAAGTGAGCAGGCAAGGAGCGACCCGCCAAGGATTGTGCGTAACAAAAGAGGCTCTGCGGATGATCGGCGGGCCGTTTGAAAGCAGGCGGGCTCGCAACTGGCCCGAGGAGAGAATGAAAAAGCGAAAAGCAAAAACAAAGGGGAAAATCAAATTCCCGACCCGTCGACTGCGCTATGGTATGATACCGGTACCGGTACCGTATGAGAGGAACCCTTTTCAATATCGGCGACTCTCATGTCTTTCCTACAGAACAGACTTCAACCTTGACATTGCATTCCAGTACGGCAACGAATGATGGCAGCGCTCATACTTTCAGAGTTACTCGCGTCCACCCCACAAAAAAAAAGCAAATGGAAATAAGGGAGAATAAGTCAGAAACTAAATGTTAGAATTCTCTCTAATATTAAAAAGCAATTCTATAGATAGCCTACGAGGCCGTGCTTAGTACCGGTACTTTGTTTGGCATCACAAAAAATTGTTTTTTCCCGCCCCCTCCCTGCCTAATATGGCTCCCTCTATGAACTTCAGATATATATATATGTATCAATAAATATGCCAAGATGCGATTTATTTTGAAAGAAATGTTTAGATTTTGCAAGATTCCCCCATGGTTGTGCTATTCTCGCTTAAAAGTTGAATTATTATTTCCTTGGTTGCGGGTGGTATAAAAAAAATGTTGATGGCATTCAACAGGATGGGCCGGGGACTGGCTGGCACTGGATAGGTTTTTCTTTCTTTTCCAGGACTTAGGCTGATAGCATTTAGTTTACGGTATAAGTGCCATACTGTATCGGGGAGGGAGTTGAACGAAAAGAGGACAGCACCTGACTCTTAGTGCGACGAGGGCGGGCGGGCTGAGGGTTCCCTTTACGGCGCGAAAGGATGCGGTGCGGTGCCGCATGGTACGGTTCGCTATGTGGTAGTGTTGTGCTCGTGCCGGTACCGCACATTTCGTATCAAAGATTGTGAAGTCACAATAGTCGTTTGGCGCCTTCCTCCGGTGGACTGAGATCTTACGACGCTCAAGACGAAAGCGGCGGCGGCGGTGGTGGTGCTCGCATGAACTGACATTATTGGCGACCTCAAGGCGTGTACTGTGCTGCAGCTTGTATCAGAACTGTAGGCGGAGTCGATCTGGATCGAACGTTTTCGGCCTTTTTTCACATCTCCTGTCTCTTCGGGTATTTTGTTCGCTTGGCCCAAAGAAATTTCGCATACCAGTGCCGTACCCTGGTGCGATTCCCTAATTAGTTTATAACCGGAATCTGCCGGTACGGTTGCGCCAGGTTGGGTGGGAGGGTGAGTTCTTTTTCTTGTTTTTGTTTTTTGTCTTTCCATCCATTCTTCCATTCTTGGAGGGGGTCTTTTTTGGTAGGATTTGAAGCTACGATAGCTCCATCTGCAAGTACGAGAACATGGACAGCAGGATCGTGGTTAAGTGCCCAGGGAGACTAGAAGGTCGTGAGGACGTGGAAGTAAGAGTAAGCTTGTGGGGAAGAGAGACTTGTTGGTTCTTTTTTCTGTTGTTGGAAGTGCTTTTTGTTACTTTTTTTTTCCCTGCCCTTTTCTGCCCCCTCTGCTGACTTGGCTGTGCTGGATTGTGTAATGTGCTCAGTTGGAGGGATCTCAGGAAATTCCACAGCTCGAACCTCGATTCTCTCCTAGGGCTACTGTAGCGTACCAGTGCTCGAGTGAGTAGGATGTATCAGGTACTGTACGAGTACCCGTTGGTACCTACCTCGGTATTCCACGACAGTATCTGGCCTGTGTTCGAGTAACTGTACCGGTAAGGGGTTGCGAGGTACCAATATGCTCGTGCCAGCACAAAAATGTAATATTTCGAGTATCCGAAGCCGGATCACTATCGCATCCGAAGGTGGTGGGGATCTTGTCTATGAATTCATGCTTGGAGTATCGCGACCCGAAATTGGGGACAACATACTCCAATATCCAGCATGACCACGGTCTGAACCCCCGAGTCCTGATTCTAACTACAGAGTCTGGCATTGTTGTTTTGATGGTGTACGGTACTCTCTTCTCTTGTTACCGGCGATCGCCCTTCTTACCATTCTCGGGGCGTCTGTACCGAATGTCTCGACGAATGAGGTTCCCCTCTGTTGCACACACCTGATGGGGGAAATAACTTTTTGCCTTGACGAAAATCGCAACCCCAGCCTTAGCCCCAAAGCCTCACCGCTTCCAGCAACCAAAAAGTGACCCGGTTCCCATCTGTATGATACCCAGAACTTTTTTTCTTTCCTTTTCCCTTTTTACGCCTTTGCTCTGATTCCCCCTTCCTTCCTTCTGGTTCCCCTTCCAATTTTTTCCTCCCCCCCCCCCCTAGCTCCCCCCTACCCTTTCGCCTCTCCCTATCCACCGTGTTGACATAAGATGGTAAAAAGAGTTGTAAGATATTGAAAAACCCCGCAAATCAGTTCAAACCAGGAAGAGTGAGTCCTCCCCGGATGCTGGGTGTCTCTCACGCGTGGTCACTCGGGAGTGAGCTCTCCTTCTCACCCCCCTCCCCCCCACTCTACCTTACTCTTTTACCCCTTCTTCCTTCCCCCTTTTACCTTTAAATAGGGATGGGCGCACGTCGCCAATGTGAAAAGTAGTCCAAAAGTTTTCTGAAAGCTCTTCCTCCCTCATCTGTTCAAACTGAAAGTAACTACCCGCCCTTAATACATTATCCTCACCCACATTACCACTCCTCGATATACTTTTTCCTTTCTTCCTCCCTTCTCTAGTCGAAAAGCAGAAGAAAAGCCATAAAGTCGCAATAAAGGTACTCAAAATATCATAACCCAGGACAAAGGAAGGAACCAAGCGAGACCTTATTTTTATTATTACACAGCAAGAAATAGGGTCAATCGCAAAGAAAGAAAGGAAGGAAGGAAAGGAGAAAGAAAGAGAGAAGAAAAAAAGCTATTTGGGAAACCATGCAAGTTTCTTCGCTCGTGCAGCAACAGGATTGGAACGTTCTCGAGCAATTGAGGTCAAGCATAGGCGGTGGGACACAAGTTGGGAGTGGGAGTGTTGGGGAAAAGCATGCCGGGGCTAGAATTATTCCAGATCTGTTAGGCGGGAGTGGAGGAGGAGGAGGGGGCTCTGGAACCTTCCGCGTATCTTCAAAAAGGGCACGAAACGCTTCCTCAACACCAGCACCAACACCAGTTCTATACCCTACTCCATATCCTCACCTTCCTCCACTCAACCCGAAAATATTTCCAATTGATCAACCACCCGTTAATAAACGACAACGAACAATGTCTGAAGAAACCGCTTCGCCCGCTTCTACTTCGCCCGCCGGTACTCCCAGTAAGTTTTTTTTTTGTTCTTTTTTTCTTCTCTTTCCTTTTCACCCCTGCCCATCCACTCTTTAGATGCGCGGGGTATTCTCCTTTTATTTGGTGGGGTAAATGAAGTTTGGGCTGACTAGCCTTTGCCTGTAGGCCGCCCTCGGGTTTACCTCGACATTTCGATAGCGGGGAAACGAGCTGAACGTGTTGCTTTCGAGCTGGTAAGTTTTTCACACAACCATCATTTTTACTCTAGACCTTTGACATCTGAGGCTAACTTGACATTAGTATAATGACAGTAAGCGTCCCTAGTTTGTTATTGAATGGACACTCGAGCAGCATTTTAACTATTTGTTTAGTTGTACCCAAGACTGCTGAGAATTTCCGTGCGCTTTGTACCGGTGAGAAGGGTGTTGGAAAAAGTGGAAAGCCGTTGCACTACAAAGGTAGGCCTGACTTTTCAGTTGATCTCCACGCCTACTGACTGGTCTGATCCCATAGGCTCCACTTTTCACCGTGTTATTAAGAGATTTATGATTCAAGGTGGTGACTTCACTGCTGGCAATGGGTACATTCTCTGCCCACCCCAAACCCACTGCTTTCATTGGAAAAAGCTGACAGAATGTTATCAGATCCGGCGGTGAATCGATCTACGGCACCAAGTTTGAGGATGAGAATTTCGAGAAGAAGCATGACAGGCCGTTCTTGCTTTCTATGGCAAACGCAGGCCCCGGTACCAATGGAAGTCAGTTCTTCATCACCACTGTCCCGACCGCTCATCTCGATGGGAAGCACGTAGTCTTCGGCGAAGTCCTATCAGGGAAGAGCACAATCAGGAAGATTGAGGATCTTAAGATTGATAACACCGATAAACCCGGAAAGCCTGTTGTGATTGCGGGTAAATACTGTGCCACTAAGAACTCTACGAATACATGCTAACTATGTTTTAGACTGCGGTGAACTGGATGGACCTGATGCTGAGGCTGCTGGCCTGCGTAAGGATGATGGGACAGGCGATCCTTACGAAGATTTTCCCGATGATGAGAACCCAGACATGGATGGTCCCACCGCCCTGCGGATCGCAACCGAGCTCAAGGAATTTGGTAATAAAGCGTTCAAGGCCGGCGATATCGAGCTTGGTTTGGACAAATACGAGAAGGGCCTACGCTACCTGGCGGAATACCCGGCACTTGTTGAGGGTGACTCACCAGAGGTGTTCCAAAGCATCAAGGCGTTGAAGTTCACTTTGTACTCGAACATTGCGCTTCTACACAACAAACAGAAGGGGCATAGGGAAGCGGAGGATGCCGCGACCAAAGCTCTTGCTATCGAAGAGGTGACTGGACCCGAGAGAGCAAAGGCATTATACAGGAGGGCCATAGCGAATGTTGCATTGAAAGATGAGGATGGTGCATTGGATGACCTGAAGGAGGCACATAAGCTTGCGCCCGAAAACGCGGCTGTGACAAAGGAACTGGATGCAGCTAAAAAGAAGCTTGCAGCCAGAAAAGAGAAGGAGAAGGCAGCCTACAAGAAGTTCTTTGCTTAGATGATTTGTAGAGCTTTTCTCATGTATCTTTCTTACTATAACTGGAGTTTTTTAATTGTATCGCTTTAGAATGGTCACGTCTGTCAAGTAGACGGGGCGTGGTACATAGGTTTATTTTTGTGGCCAAGTTGGTGTTTTCTTTTTATTATTTGAAGTAATTCCTTGTGAAAGCTTTAGTGGCTGGCATGATAGGTCAACTTGGGGTTTTAGAGATGCAAGAAACAAATCGCCCATATCCAATAGGATCGTAGGAACGGGGATAAGTTCACATGCGAGAAGTATGCCGTGGGCTACGAGCGCTCTGCTTGTGCCGATAGTACCTAATTCCACCTCGACCCGCCTGCCTGCGGGGACCTCTAGAAATGTACTCGAGTACGGTAGTCTAAGACATACATGCACTCAGGTACGCAATGGGAATGATATCTTTGAGTAATGCGGTGAATAATCCACCCTCTCGGACCAAAGACACGCTATTCATACGGTGGTCGAGTAGAGATAGACACTAGCATCATTAGTAACTGATACCGGTATGCCAATAGGCTACTTTAATCGTAGCTCTCCCCCTTTCCTTCCTTCCCCGGGGACACAGCTAAGCTAACACCTAGCTCCGAGCTTAAACGCACGCAAAGCAAGTACTCGTACAGTACTGCACAATACAACAACTCGTAACGCCGTGCGTGACATTTGCGCAATGGGGCTGGTATCATACGTATTATATTGCGTGCAGCCAAAATTTAGCCCCCAGACTTTTTTCTTCTTCGGCGGCCACGCAAAGTATCGTAATTATCAGCCCTGTTATTTCACAAACGTCGAGACATTCATTACGAGTACAGTGGGAGGGTAGGTAGTTAGGTATCATACAATAACCAGTTAGCTAGGCCCTTTTTTTATTTTAACCTTCCCGCTTCCCGACGCTTATATGCGATGAAAAAGAAGAGGAAGGTGATTATTTGAGCGCTAGCGTAGCGTACTGTATCCTACCGGTAAGGTAAATTTAATGCAGGTGACGGAGGTAACCGTCATCTATTTATCTTAGATCAGCTTGGAGCGGTAGTTTGGAGACATGGGCAGGAAGGAAGGAAGGAAGGGAAGGGAAGGGAGAAAAGGAGTACGGTATGATATGGCGCTGGATAGCCTTTTTTTATTTTTTATTTTTTGCAAGTTGGTTGGCATAAATTTAATTATCGTGGCCTGCTGTATGGAAGTTTCGATGGGGTACGTACATAGAGTACCGTACCGATAGTGTTACCGGTAAAGGGGGGCAGGGCAGGGCAGGGGGGCAATGGAAGCTTTTCCATGAAAGAGGGCGGCGAGAAGGGTCCGATAAGCTTAGCCAGCTGGCTGCAGGTGTAACGGTTTCTTTCTTTCTTTCCTTCGCATTGATGGATTTGTTGGTGCGCTGTATGGGTGGTGCGAGAGCGGCGTATTGGTAGTGGCACAAAATCTACTCGTACTATGATAGTACGTTAAGCAGTCGATGCAGAGATAGGGTTGGGTATTTATGGGGGGGGGGGGGAAGAAAAGGAATGGAGGGGAGATGGCCCTTCCGACATACGAATTCCTGATCTGTGATATTCTTATAGTAAGATCGGGATTTCTGGGTGGTTTATTTGGGGTCCTGGCAGTTTATCGTCCCGCCGCATGCCATTTGTGTTTGCGCTACCGGGGATTGCACTGTCCGTTATATCGTGAAAACGTTTGAACTCCACAACGTTTCGGAGGACCTGGCTCAGGTCTCCAGCGTGGTAGGGCGGTCCCCCCAGGGGACGAGTAGCTATCACTTTTTCTTTGGATCCCATCAGATGTTACAGTACAGACTCCTGGAATATGCCATGCGTCTTGTTTGTCATTGAAACCGCGGCCCTGGCTTTACATATCATCTCAGCACGGATCGTGAGTGCAATGGCGGTCACTGCGGGCACTCTGATATTCTTCAGACAAACGAGCACGGTAATCAGGTTGTTCTCCTATTTTTTGTTCTTCCGCTAACTTAGCATCGCATGAGCCAGACTCACGCACACAGGATCCACAAGATGCGTGCTAACTTTATGCGATTACTCGACGCATCCCCCTCGTCCACTTTGCCGGCAAGTGTTAGAAAGGGGCTAACAAGCGCGGCGGATTCGTTGGCATGCACGGTGCTAGTCGAGATCTACTAGCGCGACCGAGTTGAAGTCTGTTACTTTCCAAATTGTCACCTTAGGTGCCCAACCTCAACTCGGCCACGTGAGTGGATGGCCAACTTACGATGCAGGACCTAGGACATAGTCACTAGAAACTGGGATTGTGGAGGAATTGGGAATACAGTACCTCTCGAAGGCTACAGAGACTGACTTCTAAGAGGTTACCTAAACGAGTGCTAGCTTCTTCTGTGACCGGAAGCTCAGGGTTATTGTTCCGTTGGCTGTTTCTCATGAGGATGGATTCCGTTGGATATTCTTTAGAGTCGAGAGTCTGGCTTGTCTCTCGGCTCTGGCTTGCAGAATACCGGTAAATTCTCGACGCTGATCTATTCAGGCGAGTGATCTTGGTCTCATGAGGGGACTGGGAAATTCCTGGGGATACAGTCTTCTGGCCCTAATTTCGCCGGATGACTCACAATTTAGGAATCCTAATCCTCCCGGTATCGAGTTTCTCTTGATAGATTCAAGACTAGCTTCTGGTTCCAATTTTGGGGGAAATAGGTGGAATCGGCTTCTGGTGGAGAGGGGATGAGAGGGTCCCAAGTTGTAATACTGGTTTTGTAGTAGGTATGAGTGAGTAGTGGAAGCGCTCGCTTGTAAAGTTAGCCTATGGTTTTATGAACGGGCGGGATTGAGTTTTTTTCGCCTTTTTGCCGTGGCTTTGGTGTTTGCTTAGAATAAGGTACAACACGGTCCGTCTGTGGCCAGCGTGGGCATGATACTAGATATTATTGACAGAGGTTAGCCGATCATTGGTTGAGTGCTCGGGTCAATGCAGGATTGTGAGGTATGGGATACTCAGGTACGGGTGAGAGCCCCTGAGCGCAAGGATGAACCTATCCATAGGAGAAAAATCTCTTTGCCTGAGAATTGGAGTCCAGAGGGTCAGGGTCACCATATTTTCGGCGAATTGGGTCAGTCTATTTTTCGAAAGCCCATCGAATGCGAGGCTCCAGCAAAGCGAGTGTTGGACTCGGGTTTCGTCTCATTCCAACACAAGGTATCTCCATCGTCGAAACTTCCAGGCCCTAGGGAAGTATGGCGAATAACATGGTACATTTGCATAAGTTGCATTTCAGCTTCTGGGGAGAGTGATTATTTGGTCAAACTGGTGGAGAAAGGATGCCGAAACGCCCCTAAGAGGGATCCAAGGGGCCAGTGTCGGAACCCCCATCGCACGAAATCACTCGAGCGAGCACTCATCTATGATATGTAACCAGAGCCTGACTGCTGCGGAACAAGCAGTGCTGCATAGAATTGTGTTACGAACAATCTTTTGGGTGGTAACAATGGAACAGGAAGGCTTGGTTATGTGCTTCTCAAGGCCCTCTTTCACTGTGCTCGAGTACTCGAGTAGCTACTTGCACCGCCGTGCATGCGGACCATAGCGTGGAGAATTACTCTGCAGCCTGGTACCAATATGATACTCGAATAGACGATTGCACTTTTCCGCTGAGCACCTTTGCTGATCAGAATGAAGGGCGCGAGTAAGCAAGTATGCGGGGATTTTGGCATGCACCATAGCATCATCATCCTTTGTTCCTCTTGCGTGAGGTGGAGATCAAAATCCGCAGGGGGTGGACGAATAGCGAGAGTTTGCGAGGTTTGATGTTTTTTCTGCGAGGTTACCGGATTGAACATTGGGTGACTGTATGGGGGTACACTCTTGCCGTACTTGTATTGTATCATATTCGAGTACTGGTACCAATTACCTACACCGCATGAAGGCGGGTTATCAATGGATTCACCGCTCACAGGGGAAAAGTCAAGGTGCATATTTAAGTACCGTACTGTAGGTACGGCAGAGTGTTTGTGACTGTTTGTGAGCGAATGGGCGGGCGCTGATTGGCAGTTTTTTTGGTGCTGATTCTTCGAAACATTTGAGGGAGGAGAGGGGAGGGGAGGGGAGGAGAGGAGAGGAGAGGAGAGGAGTGGGGTTTGATGGTCTAATTTTGAATTTCTATCTAAGAAATACCTTGTATATGCGCGGCACTCGTATAGTATCATACCTTAAAAGTTGGATTGGGGCTTAGAGCGACCAAGCCAATGAGTAAAGACCCCCCAATCGCTCCACTTCCCCCCGTGATATCACCATAGACCATAGGCTCGCCCTCTGTAGCCACGTTTTTGGCAGCTTCGGAAGTGAATGTCGGAAGGGAAGGAAGGAGCACCGGTAGTGAGGTTTTTGTTAGGGTGCTGGGATCTTCGCAGTCGTTGCGTACAGGAGCTGCGGGGTATGGTCCAGTCAGCAGGGCCCTCCCTTCCTTTTTTTTCCCTTTAGTTTCGTCTTGGCCTTGTCGGCCACGTCAAATGGGAGGAGAGATAGCGCCTTTTTCGTCCATTTTCGTGTGGAGGGGAGGGTAAAAGGAAACTCGCCCTGCACACACACACAAATCAGAAGAAAAACGGGACCCCCCATTTCTGTTCGCCCCTCGCTCGTCCATACTAAAAACAAACTCTCGTCACTTCACCATCACCCCGTTCCTCGATCCTTCCACCCACCCACCAACACCTCCCCTCTCCACCCCTCTCCACCACACTCCTTCCAATCCAACCTTTCTCGACCAAACAGTCGACATCCATTGCTAAAGAGCAACCAGCAACTGTTGCCCACTCTTGAATAATGGCGTCCAAATACGCCCAGAACCCGCGTCGAGGCTCTCAGTCTCCGTCAGCCCTCGCCGCTAACATCGTGGGCGACGACGACTCCGGTTACGGCTCTGTCGTGGGGGGCGAAGGAGATCATCCTGCTGTGGCGGTTTTGAATCCGGGACAAGCGAGTAAGTTGAATCCTATCTTTTGATCCCGCCGTCCTTTTTCCTTTCATCGATAATTCCCCGGATGCTGTGTTGGAAAAAAGGGCGCAGATGCTGACCCTTGATTACTAGCCGACGCCGATAAGAGATTGTGGGCGAGCCATGTCAGCCAACTTCACTAGTATGCTTATTCTTTTTTTTTTGCGTGTTTGTTTGTTCAAAGGATGATGTTTGTTGACATTTAAACAGCAATCAGAATCGTGTCGCTCTTGGCCGCTCTATCGCCCATGCTGTTGATACACTCAAGGTACTTGCCGGCTTGGATATTTCGGTTTACTGTTATGCTAACCAGGTATCCAGAAATTTCAACACAACAATAGCAAATGGCCGGCCCATTACCCATCCGTTCAGCGTGTGGTAGAGGCACCGTCGCTAGCACGCAGTCAATCATCTGGAGTTGAGGGTGCACACTCTCCATCTCCCATGACAAGGTCCGCGACCTCGCAATCAGATACCGGTTCTCTACAACAGCCAACAACAACATCGGAGCCTCGTTTGGTCACCCCACAGATCGCACAGGAGTTCAACGTTTTGAAGTTGGATCTCAAGCTTGGGGCGCTCTCACCATCAGAGCTCGTTCACTCGCTCGAAAAGTCGTCGATTGCTTCTTTGTTGGATGGAAAAATTTCTCAATCTATCAAACACCTTTCTGCTCTTAGGGAGAGAATTGATGATACTGCATCGAAAGTGCTTGTTACTGGTGATTTGAATGCAGGAAAATCGACCTTCTGTAATGCTCTTCTCCGCAAGAAGGTGCTTCCTGAGGATCAACAACCCTGCACAAGCATTTTCTGTGAGGTTTTGGATGCCAGAGACAATGCTTCGGTTGAAGAGTTCCACGCAATTCCCATTGATGGACCAGCATATGACCGTAATGATGAGAGCACATACGACGTTTACCCGTTAGAGAAGTTGGAGGAAATTGTTGTTGAGAACGACAGATATTCTCAGGTCAAGATATATGTGGAAGACGCTCGGTCGGTTGATCAATCTCTTCTCCGCAACGGCGTTGTCGACATCGCTCTTATCGATGCACCTGGTCTCAATCTTGATTCGCTCAAGACCACTGCTGTTTTCGCTCGACAGGAAGAGATTGATGTTGTTGTTTTTGTTTTGAGTGCGGAGAATCACTTTACTTTGTCAGCTAAGGAGTTCATCTGGAATGCCGCTCACGAAAAGGCATATATTTTCATTGTCGTCAATCGTTTCGATAACATTAGGGATAAAGCTAGATGCCAGCGACTCATCTTGGACCAGGTCGCTAGTCTTTCACCAAGAACCCACCAGGACGCTAAGGAACTCGTACACTTTGTGTCGTCCAATGCGGTTATCGATGGGGAAGACACTGCCAAGTGCCAGGAGTTCGACAAGTTGGAGCAGAGCTTGAGGAGGTTTGTGCTTGAAAAGAGAGCCAGAAGCAAGTTGGCACCGGCCAAGACTTATCTGCTTAATGTTCTTGAGGATATGGAAACTCTCGCAGAGGTCAACAAGGAGGCTACTTCGGCCGAGTTGTCCAAGGTCCGCGATGAGCTCGACACGATTGCACCCGAATTTGAGAAGTCTGTTAAGGCACGCACGGAAGTCTCTGAGAATGTTGACAATTCAATTGACGAGACTTGCACTACCGTCTACAAGCACGCACGTAAGACTATCACCGGCACAATTTCCCGTCTCAACGAGAAGTCCCCAGTCAAGTACGACGGTCTTTTTTCAGCCTACGCTTTCGCTGAGGCTACAAAGAATGCCATGCTTGAGAAGATCCAGGATTCCGTTACTGCCTCGGAGGGGTTTGCCAGGACCCATACTACCCAGGGTGTTGCTCAAATCAAGTCCATGGGTGCCCTTCATTTGGGAAGTGAGTATGTCGAGAAAGCTTTCCGCCCCGAGTATATGTTCTCTCGCAAGAAGCATCTTTTGAGCAAGAGCATTAAGACCGAGATTAATGCCTTCGATTTCTTCGACTTTGATAAGCAAGAAAAGGTTGCGGGAATGAGCTTGAGCCTCACAGTCGCTACCGTTGCTGGCGGTCAAGTGTTTGGTATCAGCAGCTGGGTTGATGGCTTGTGGAAGGCTACCAGTTTCCTCGGTCCCAAGACTACGAAAAAATTGATTGTTCCGGCCATTCTCATTGCTGGTGTTGCTGGTGCGATCTTCCTCATCTCCGACATCCCCAACGCCGTTCCAAGGAAATTGGCCAAGAAGATCAGAAAGGAGTTGGAGGAAATGGACTACGTTCACAGCAATTCCGAGAGAATTACTAAGGAGTGCAGGAAGGTTCTTGGGTTCCCGGCTGATGAGCTCAGGGCTGCCTTCCACAAGTCCATCGAGAAGCAAGGCACCACGATTGATGAGAAGAGAAGGACCGAGAAGGAGAGCGAAGTCGCATTCAAGTATTTTGGAGGGCTTCTCAAAGACGCAGCTTCCCAGAAGAAGGGCGTTATGGGATTGGATTTGGAGGGACAGGCGATCGGACTTTAAAAAAAACAATGGCGGATGGAGATGCATACATGGGATCACCAGTGTTTCTCTTCTTTTTTCTACACTCTTTAATGAGGCGAGTGATTGATTTTTGATTGATTGATTGATGAAATACAAACCGGACAAAAAAAAGTTGGGAAAGGGGTATATGAGACATGATCGGGTTTCATTCTTTTCCTCGTTCTTTTTTTCATTTTTCATCGTCGTTTTCCGTTTTTAGTGTTATCACAGATTGCGTTTTTCTTCCCTCCTGCTTTACCTGATTATTGGTGTCGGAGTTGTTTGCTGTCTTGCGTGTCTCCCCTCTCCCTATCAACTGTTACGAAACCTTTTAGTACCTTATTCTACGATGGTATTTTCTTATGTCTAAATTGAGAATATTTTATATACGCTTTCTTTCTTCTCTCCTTTTTCATATAGCTATCGTGCACGTCTTCCCTTATTCCTTCTTCCCTGATATTAAACTTTTACATTTGAAGGTATATGTTTTTAGTGATCGTGGCTTTTGTCCTTCCTCGTGAGATGGGACTTTCGTTGTAGGTTTAGGGAATTGGAAATGGAAATGGAAACGGAAACGGAACGGAAATGGGGGTTTTGCATTAGTGGTTGGGCTCATTAGGTTTCGTCTTTATTTGCTCGCTTGATTGATGAGGGGTGGATGCGAGCTCAGGTTAATAGCGTGGGGAGATGGGTGGAATTAAGGCTTCGCATGCATTAGCTAGGGGAGATGGGGGGTGTTTGCATTAGTGAATAAAAGTTATTTTGACACTGGGTGCTCTTGTGACAATATTGCAGATGTAGCTGCCAGTAGCTTGACATGATAGCGCCGCATATCATTGGGTGGATAGGCCGGCTGGGCTTTTGAGGTAATTTGCCTGGTAGGCCTTAACTTGTGGCATCATAGCACCAGACAATCTCTCGCCCCGCTAGATAAACTACAACAGATGTATTGGCAGAGTAAACAGGGCCACCGCAACTGCTATAATGTCATATCACACTATATAGTGCTCGGGCTGAAGCACTGTAGGGGGGGGGGTTCTGGTTCCATGAGCGAGTGAGACTTCGTGACTGCAAGAGTTTTATCTTGAATTTTGTTCTGGAGGGGTCGCGTTGAGTTGAATGAAGGAATGAGCGGGTGGGCGTGGTGGCGCAGTGTAGAGCACCGGCATTCTACGGTTCGAGGGCGGACGGCCAGAGGAGAATAACCATCCTGCGGCCACAGTACTAGTTACTGTACCGCACGCAGGGCATTCTATTATCTCATACAACTTTAATCACGGGGCTTAGCGGGTATATTCGAATCTACGCTTTTGCTATTATCTCTCGTTGTACGGGACGCTGCTGTATAGTGAGTGCTTGCTTAGTGGTTTACTATTTACGCCCTTCCTTCCTTCCTTCCTTCTCTCTCTCTCTCCCTCTCCCCTTGCCGCCTGCCTTCCTGCGCACCCCCCATACACGATAGATAAAATCCTTGCATTGCGAAAAGAAAAAAGAAAGAAAAAACCCAGGAGAAAAAGAAGGGCTTTTCCCTGAAGAATTATGTTCTGAGGTCACTAACTTAAGTTACTCACCTACCTTGGTTTTGTGGGTAGGATACTTGCCTGGGGTAAAGTTAGTAGGCTTTATAAAAAAACAACCCTTACGGATCCTCCCCCTCCCTTCTTCTCCACTTTTGGTCGGGTGTGATGTGTGTAGTGGTAGTAGTTGCTGGCCTGGCCGCTGGCGGGGTGAGCGCCTTCCACCTGTGGTGTGGTTGTTTGTGCTCTATGATAAGAAGAAAGTGGGGGGGGGGGGGCCCGGGGGGGGGGGGGG
>Ga0307517_10000326_pt1 | contig 82539 bp, 69 predicted proteins | sample 23_EM_MG_FD_194515 | JGI IMG/M metagenome (GOLD analysis project Ga0307517, IMG submission 194515) | Populus trichocarpa ectomycorrhiza microbial communities from riparian zone in the Pacific Northwest, United States - 23_EM | ecosystem: Host-associated > Plants > Roots > Unclassified | place...
GTCCAATTTGTCCTTCAACTATTATCCTTCTAGCTACCGGTCCCTTGAAGCCTCCCTTAGCACCAGCGCTAGCAGGTCTATCGCCGGTCCTATTGTATTTTCGTTAGACAGGAATAAACCTGTTACACTCATCTAGTAGCTGTTATTTTTCACTCTGGTATCACATTAACGTGAATAACTTAAAGGGAATAGTGTGTCAGTACTATCTAATTACAATCTTGTTTATCTAGCTCAGCAAGGGTCGTAGGAAATATTTGAGAATCAATATAAGTAGTGTTGAGAAGTATGCAAAGCCTGTCGGTATAGGACTTCCTATATAAATTGATAATACGAGCTTGGGTGTTGATGTCACTATTTCCCAAATTGTACTAAGTTAGTACTAAATACCATAGCAAATATTTTTTAAAAAAGATAAAGGAAGATGTACTTGTGACGAAGCTCTTTGTATATTAGAAGTATGGTTTTGACTATGAGAGTCGTGTTCTGCTTGATTTAGACAATATCGGAAGAATTCTGGATGATCTTTCCATTCATTCAAGTTGGAATAATATCAGCAGAGTTCAGGATGAGATTTGCATTCATTTGAACAAGATCGGCAAAGTTCTTGATAATAGTGAAAGAGTTTTGGATGATAGTGGCAGAGTTCTGAAGGATATTTGCATTTATTTGGATGAGATGACTAAGAAAAAGATTTATGATGCTCTTCATCAAATCAAGACAGTTGAAAATACTGGAGGCTGCCAATTCTTCATCCCCACTACTAGTCTCGCTCCCTCCAGCCTTGACAGTGTAAATTGCTGACATGGCGTGGTAAGGGTTGGTTGGGATGTATTTTGTTAGTATCATAAGCCTGAGTGTTAGGGTGAAGTTGTGGTAGTTATCGGTGTTCAAGAGAGGGAGGGAGGGAGGTGTGCGTCCGTGATAGTGAAAGAGAGTTCTTATAATGAATTTAAGACTATTACCCGGACATACTGTGATTACTAAGCTGGTTATGAATCTGCCCTTGGACTCCCTGCTCCAAAAGAGAATTCATCAGAGCCATCCCGCAGCCAATCTGGCAATCTTGGCCCAAGCACTATACCAAGATCCACTCCGCTAGTCGCTGATACTAAAGCACCCAGGCAGATACCTAGGTCCCTCTGGGGACTCAAGCCCCAGCTCGGGAAAAGCAGTGACACAGGATAACGACCCCGAAGCACTATCAATCCGATTTATCTCGCTCATCTTCACCATCGCTCTGGCCGCTAAGTTTTACCGGACCGGCGGTGATGTCCCATTCCCAGAAACAGCAACCGCAAGGAATATCACCAGTTTTCAAGCAGACTTTTCACAAATCAAAAATTTGTTCGGCGGCCCTCATTGCTACCTCGCAATCGCGTCGACTTGTCCCCCCGGCCATCGAGGGCTAGCAACCCGCCGAAATACTGCATTGCCTCTTAACGACGGGTATATACATGCTGGCGAACACGCTCGCTGGAGTAACTTTCGAGGCAATCCGTTCAGGTACCGTAAGAACTGGAATAATTGAACGTCACGCTAGGACGTTGGAGTTGCCTTTGCCGGTAAAGTCTGGCTCTTTTTTCTTTTTTTTTACCTGTCCGAGAGAGGCAATTTGGGACGTCTTAGGGCGAGGTTCAAGTATTCACGTTCTCACCGGATGTAGTATGATATCAAAGTAGTAGCGGCGACCTAACCTCACTATTCCTAGCACCGTGGCTTCAGACATACCCGCGGGCTCAGAAGTGGGAGGTTATTGACAGGGTGCAGCTGACATTCCGCTCTGTGGGGCTAGCAGATGTGGAGGGAATGAAGTATTGGGCTCATACTAATACTATGAACCGCTTCGGCATATACAGCGAAATCTCCCTAATTCTTTGTGGACTTTGAGTAGAAATGATGACTGTCAGGACAGATTATTGATTCCCTTGTCATTCAACTATAACAAGAATTCTGTAGTCGTTATCATAATATCACTCGGTAAACACCCATCATCAGAAAAACAAATTTAGTCACCACTAAATTCATTAGCCTCCCTACCATACAAGCCGTCCCGTATAGCAAAAGGAAACACAAAAACATCTCGTACAGTGTTCAAATGATTAAAATAATAAATACCAGATAAATAACAAAAATAAGCCAACCCCTAATGTTACATTCCCCCCCGCTCTCCCGTACCCAAAGCCGTATACAACAAGCCTAAATAATATCATCAAACCTAACCTTCATAGTAGTCGGGAACGGCCAGTATGCGCTCCAGTCCTCCTTCATGTAAACCTTGAAGCCCCCAGGCTTAGGAATATACTTGAGTTCTCCCTGCGGCCCCGGTGCCCTCCTCAGCCCCTTGAGCTTACCAAACTGCATGAGCATGGTGGTAAGGCCGATAATATTCGCCGCCTTTCCAAGACACTCGTGCGGTCCATCGCCGTACTGCATGTAACTAGCCTCCGGTCGATCGAGTTTGACCTCCAGCGGGTCGGGGAAGACCACCGGATCGCGGGAAGCTGTGACAAAGTTTACGAATACCATGTCGCCCTTTCGGAGTTCGAGGTCGCGTCCGTTGTCTTCGATGGTGATGTTATCCGGCTCCACGCGGCGATAGAGACCAAAAGTGCCGGCGAGACGGCCGCCTTCGAGAGCGTACTTCTTGATGGTTTCCCAGGCTTCGTCGGTGCCCAGGTGTGCTAGGCGTTGGATCTCGGCGAGGTGATGAGCATTCCTATCTTCCAGGTAGAAGTCCAGGACCTGAGCGAATATCTGGCCCTGGTTGGGCGCCGAAGCACCCGCTGTGGGAACAATGTATGACCAGGTTACGTCGTATGGAGACTTTCCGCTCTCGAGGAGACGCTTGATCATCATCCACCCGTAGGATGTGAGCGGGGAGGACTTGTTGCGTCCGCGGACGTTGAGTGGGTCCCAAATTCCTTGTAGCCATGACCAATTCTTGATTGCTTTGACTTGTGCTTCAACGAGGCTACCGTATTGTCGGACGACCTTGAACCCGGCCTGGCGTAGCGGGAAAGACTTGCTCGAGTCGATATCAAAGAAGATGATTATGAACATGACGCACAGAATCGTGTAGAGCTCTTGCTCCGTGTAGATTCCCTTGGGATGATCCTCGCACTTCATCGGAAGATTAAAGATCGAGGCGGCAAACATTGTTTGAGCAATGTTTCCGATACTAAAGAAAATGTCAGACCTTATCTCCATACAATTTTTGGGAAAGAGACTTACTCTCTAACAGCATCGACCTGGTAAGCATCACCGAGGCTGTATGCCTTCTTTCGGATCAACCTCTCCGTGACCTCCTCGTAAAATTTCCTAATCTGCTGCCTCCAATCTACATCCCCGAGATACAACCGCTGTCTAACAAACTGCTTCTGTTCGGTATTGGATGGCTTATCACCGCTCAACATGAAATCCGCTCTCATGATATAATCAAACCCAGCGCCCCAGGTGACCTTGAAATTCTCGGCATCGCACAGAATCTGTTTCGTTGCGCTGTAGGACAAGATGGGAATGCGGAGGCGGGTGAAAACCGGTCTCTCGAAATCGAATTGATCGACCGAGCCGAGAGCAGTGTGGATCTTGTGGTTCTCTTCTGGGATGGTGAGTGGGAAGTGTGCGTAGATTGAGTTGAACTTGAAGTGGTTCGGGAAAGCTTTGAGAATCAACTTGTATCCAACGCAGCCGTTGACAATAGCCGGATCAGAAGATGCTTCCTGAAGACCCCAGTTGGTCAGGTGGGAGGCGGTGTAGTCGACAGTGTAGAACCTGTCGCCGCGGACTAAAGTGACAGCGTCACTGAGAATCGCACGAGAAATAGTGTATGTAGGTCCGATACCGACACCCGGACACATCGGCTTCTTGTCGGCTTCGGCAACGAGACCAGCATACATCTCGACAAAGTCCGGATGATCGTACAGCTGTCGGAGGGTGTTGGCGACGGCCGGGTCAGGATTGATGTCCTCGAAGGTGGCGTGTGGCTTGAGTCCGAAGAACTCACGGAATTCGTTCAAAGAGGCGACCTGCCACTTGCGAGATTGCTCAATGCCCAAAACCTCGACAAGGCGGAGGACATGCGGGACATTGCGCGCGCCAAAGGCACCTGCAACATCTTCGATGCTCTCTGTGAGGATCTTTACCAGGTCGTCCTCATGATAGCTGCCGTCGGCTTTACGATCCAAACCGGCGATGTTCCGCTCAACGGGGTCATCGCTGAGGCTTGCCTCCCATCTGCCAACACCTCGGAGGAACTCGGGCATTTCAATGTCCTTAGTATCCCTACCAGGGAATAGACGCTGGTAGAAATCCTTTGTCCATTGATCGTCGCGCTTGGATATGCAAGAATGCCATCTGTAAACCAGGTTGAACTCGGCAGAGACCATGTTGCCAATACCAGCGGGGGTGCCATCGGGATTATAAACCTTGCTGGCCTCGAATCGGGGATCAAGTGTCCAGGTGGTGTCTACTCTGTTTAGGTTGACAATGGTCCTTAGGTAGTCGTTGAGAACAAAGTTGATGTAGAGACCGCAGGTGACCCTTCGGAGTGTTAGCATCCGACTCATCTGGTATGAGGAATGGAAAAACATACAATCTACCAGTCTGGAACAAGTCCTCATCCTGTCTCTTCAGGGCGTTTGCCTGCTTGGTAGCCTCATCATCATCCCCATTCGGATATCTAGGGAACTTCAGGTCGAATCGTCCACCCTCATTAATATCTTTGAGGCTATATAGCCGTTAGCATACGAATACCCCAAGGATGTCAGAGGAGAAAACTCACTTCTCAACAACGTAGTTATGGAACCGCCCAAACATGATAAGCAGTACCGAAACACCAGGTGGGAAAGCCAGCAATCTCTTTTCACTGTAACTGTCCGGCTTGATCTTTCCGTCCTGGAATGTCCGAATCTTGGACTGATCCTCCAAATTATTTCCATAGAGCGGTGACAGGTCCAGGTATGACGAAGCATCCGAGATATTTGGATCCGCTCGGTTGGTCCGGAACAAATCTATTAAATCCATCAGTATAACCAAATATCTAACGCCCTACCCGAGTGACTTACCATGAATAATAATACTGGCAGTATAAAACAGCATACTACTAACGTTGTTATCATGTTCGCGGTAGTGCTCATCGTTAGGACCCCGAGAGAAGATGCTGTCGAAAAGTGTGTATGCATCCGGTGGCGCGCCGGGCATCTTGGTCATTGGCTTCACAGATCTCGCATATGCGGATCCGGCACGCCCTAGTTGGGGATACAGTACGTTGTTGAACCCACCATCCGCTTGGCGATAGGAGAACTCATCACCGAGATATGATAAAGGAGGGTGTTGAAGCGAGTCCCAAAGCTGATCTACTTGGGTTGTAGTCAAGGCAACGCGAACTTTGCTTGTTGGAGGGAGTCGTGAAGTAAGTTGTATCGCACGTTCCATCTACATAATATATAGCCCAGTTAGCTCGCAATCCTCACGACTTCGCGTATATAACAACATGGCATATTCACAAACGTCGATCTTCTACGATGGTTTCACGAAGGTTACTCACAATCATAGTCTTATCATCCACCGCTCCGCCCTTTATCTTCTGCTTGAGGAGATCCCGTAGCGTTCCCACACTTTCCCAGAAGAACCCCCCGCGCCTCAATGTGTTAATATCGGTCAATATGCCAGTCTGCTTAACCTCTGGAGGCCCCCGATCCTTTCCATCTCCGAATCTGTTTGGTAGGGGGCGATTCGAAGCGTGTAATAAGTTTGCGAATTGTTCGAAGGTGCTATCCACTGCTGCCCTCGTAGGCTTTGCAACTGGTGGAGGGGGTTTTGCCCGTGTAGCATATTTCACCGCCTTTCCCTTGCTCACACCATTCGATGCACCGTTTGAGTGGCCGCCGGTAGCACCGTTTGTACCGTTGCTGTGAGAGGCCATTGTATCCTGACGAGTCGTATACTAGGGCAAAGACCAGAGACAAAAAAATATACCTTAAAAAGGGATTCGAGGAAAAGAGGAGCTCCTTATAAAAGTACGAGAAAGGAGCGCTGCAATGTGGAGGTGTCAAGGGAATGGGACTCATTCCTCCCTTTATGCTTCATGCAAGCTCCTCTCGATCAGCGTGATGAACCCCCACCTCCTCAATTAGCAAAACTACTCATTAGCTTTCGAGCTAATAAATAGCTACCACATCCTAACCCCCAAGAACCGAAGGTTCACCCTCGCGTAATTCACACCCCAATTGGTGTCTTGATCCGAAGCATACTGTCCATATGGTCCACTCTGTGACTTGGGCGGTCACGGATCGCGAGATACCTAGCCACCAACTCGAGCCATGTTCCTACACCTGGGCCAAGTCCTCAAGGAACTAGGACGGGTCTAGAGTCCTACAAGATGGGAAAAGCGGATGACATACTAGTGCTCTGTACTCGAGTACTACAACAACGGACAAGGACGTTTACAGATTGCGGGCTAAAGAGTAAGGAGAAAGACCCAATTTGAGAATACCGTAAGAACTCCTTGGAATTCACTATCACACTATCAGCAGAAACCAGGGCACCAGCCCCCCCCCCCCACGGTCGGTTCAACCCACCAAGTTAACCGAATTGCGAATTCCAATTAAAGAGTTCCAACACATCGAGAGACTATACCATGGTTGGAAAGCACTAATCCTTCTCCAGAGCGTGTGTTTCTGGATCCCGGAGATTGGCGGCCCCCGGAGAATGGCTAGAGCCCTTCCCACTTGTATTCGGACGGTAGTGGTATTGTGTCCGAGTTTGGTAAAACCTACGGGAGTATCACACAAGGATTGCTTAAAGCAAGACCTCGATAGTTTGTGTGTTACATGTCTAGTCCAATTGAAGCAAAATATCCACTAGCATAAAACCTTAGTATGATGCCTCTACGAGCACCGTGCTAGTGCTCGAGCAGGGTAGCTGCCGGGCAGGGTTAACAATACGGACAATACTTATGATATGATAGCAACCCCCCTTCAGTAGAGCCCTCGACCCTGCTTGTGTGCATACCAGGATACACCATCACGCGCATCATACTCGAGAAGTGGAGCAGAGCCCTACCTACCTCTACGTCAGTATATTGGATCCAGCTGGATCCCCCCCATCTCTTAGAGGACGGTAATAATATATGGATTGGTGACAAGAGAGAAGGGAAGGTGGTCAAGCATGGCCCCCTTTTGGTGTAAAAAAATTCAATCAATTTCCTCGCAACGACTCTCAGTTGTAAAATCCCATAGGCTCGAAATTTTTTCTAGCATAGTATGATAGTATGCTAAGCACTACGAGTAGAGGGTCTCATGTTTTCAAATTTAATTTTTCTCGTTAACCACAAAGAGCCCAGGATTTACCTCTCAAGATTAACTCAAGATGCCGAGAAGTTCGCAGCGGGAGAGAGAAGCTGAGAAACTATTGATACTGCAGGCTGAAAAGGGCTGCTAAATCCCCCTTGTGAGCGCACCAATTCCAAAACACAGGTCCTTTTCATATCTCAACATACAGTACTGTACCGTACAATAAATCAAGCTATCAACACAAGTGCTTGATAGTTCCAATTCAGAAGGAGGTAGCTATTCTCAACGCCCATACAGTAGCTCTCAGAAATTTCTCAGCTCGGCAGTGTTGGGGTCAGTCCCTGACTATTACCGGTAGCAGTCTTCGGCGCAAAACAGTCAATGGCCCGAGTTCTCAGTCGCCACTTCAACCCGCCAGGCGATCACGACCGGAGAAAGCTACTCGTAAACCTCCTTCCGTCCAATCAGTTTTAATTGACGCGCGGTGACCATAAAGTAATTACTCTTGTCCTCGACGGCTAGGAACTGCAGGAGATATTTTACCAACCTCAGCTGAAGTTGGAACAAAGATTTTCTCTCTCTCCACCAAGATCGGGAAACTTTACAAGTGGTTACCCAAGGGATGTTTCTCGGATGTACGATTGATTGGCCAATGGCGAGTAAACCTTGCACGTACTCGTATACTGCACAGCGACAAGAGTGCGGCTCGTAATAACGGACGATCGGGGAATACCCCAGCACCGCACAGTTACAGTACGGTACCGCATTCTGAACAGGAAAAGCGGAGATCATCGCGCCCGCCTGAGGCAGCCAATATCCTCGAAGGGTAAATTCTGGCAAGGTAAATGACGCAAGTTGCATGAACAGCTCAATTGAAGCCCGTTGCTCCTTTTGGCATTATGCATCAGTCACCCCCTTGTAGAATCAGAGGTCTGTCATTAATAGATCAACAAATTTGGAGGATATCTCCATCTATATCCAGAAGGGTATGGGTAGCCACATTGTTTCACATAATAAAGCTTGGCAAGTCCATAATGTGAGCCAACTGATGGGCTATCCCCGGATCAGGTGGGTCTGGGAGAGGAAAAAAAAGAGAAAAAGACAAGCGAGGAGGGGGTGCGAAGAGGGGGAGAATTGGGATACCGTACACACTGCCCATCGTGAAGCCTAGAGCACCCGTACAATACCCGAATATCTTGGTTAGGGTGGAGGATAAATATTAAACGAATACTGGACAGCAGTCTACGGCAACGCCCCGTTGTGCATCCGTAGAGAGCGCCTGCCGTACTCCCCTCCTGCTCTCCTATCTTCTCAGTGGGTCTCTTTGTTCTTCGGCTATCGTTGGCTCCCCGGTGGCTTAGGGTAATCCGATTTGCGAGTTCAGCCAGAGTTGCACCCAAGATCCGTGTCTGCGAGGACTGGGGCTTGCGCTGCATCGGGTATCAAGGGTAAGTCTGTCGAATCTCCTCCGGTTGGCTCGATGGCCAGATCGACCGCTGAGAGAAGGATGTTTGTTCCACAGCGCCGCCCGCGCCAAGAGTTCAGTTCCACAGACCTTTTTCTTTCACCAAAAATTAATTAGTGCAAATGGCCAATTCTGCCGCATAATTCGCATTGCACATACTCGAGTACTGTGCCAAAACAAGCCAGAGCCGGACCGACTTCTGCTCACGCCCTAGCAACTACTTGTAACGGGTTAGTGCTGGGTAAAGGACCGCAACCGGCCATCGACGAACTTTGTTGGCTTTTTTCCATCCGAGATTTCATCCCTGTAGCTTAGATCATTACTCCAGCGGCTCGGCAAATCTGGCGAGGGTGGTTAGCCAAAAGCTTCTCTTGCGCGTAGCCAAGCAATCAGAGATATGCAGAAGGCGAATAAGGGTCTCACTTTCGCCGAACTTGGCAGGAAGGATGGTTGCTTTCTTTTTTCCTCTTCATCGCACTCTACCCTCCCTACCGTACCCATGTCCCCAGAGCTCGTATGAACGAGGAGGCAAGGGCTAGCTATCCAGGAACTACAGCCCTCGTGCACAACCTTCTTCCATTTGGTTCTCGCAAGTGAAACATTTCATCCACGCACGAACCGCTGATCGTCACTTCAACCTCCAGACCACTCCATCACAATTTTAGTGTGCAGGACCATGAACACACCGTAACTAAGGAAAAGGGCAATTCGCTTCCTGCCTCCCTACCCATCCCCCAACGGGATCCCAAAACCTATGCTACAGTATGATACTAGTACAATTCTCTCAAATCGCGCTCCCCTCATTGGAGGAGGGCGTAGGACACTCGCGTAGTTGTCATACCCAGTGGGGTAGGAGGAGGGTGGAGGCCGACCTAATAGCTCATTCCCTCTTTGCATCACGAGTTCAATTGCAATATGCGCGATAAGGAGCTGTAATTCCCACCCTTTCATATGCCGAGCCCGAATCAATATTATCCACCGCGCGTGCCTGCAAGGTGGGAGTTTTTGACCTACATCGCACACCCCCCACAATCACTCTCCCGCCTGCGCATGATAGCCCAACCTGAGGTACCATATTTGAGGATTCTACACCCCGTTGCACTCAAACGGATATGACAAACGCATGAGAGTGATTGGCCTACACACAGTACCGCTCATTACCCACCAATGACTCCTCTCACGGGTTTAACGCGCTGTGATTGTGCTCCACAATATCATCGCAACAAGAAAACGTTCGAAATATGATACCATCGATGACGGTAGGGTACCACCACCACATGGAGTCGACACCAGCCTGGGCCATACCAAAAACTCGACCCCTCTTGAAAATATTATCTTTTTTTCACCTTTTTAATGTTCCTTCGGCACTCGTTAAACAGCTGCAGAAGAGCAGGAAGGGAGGGGGAGCATGAAACTTTCCAAAAGCAATAATGGGTGGATTGGAATTTTTTTTTAACTTGCGATATTTGCAAATCTTACCTTCAATTAAGTTAGGCTTCGCTCACTGACAAGTGATAGCCCTCTTTTTCTTTCTTTTTTTTCTGGTTTAATCTCAGTGTCCGCCGAGAGCTGCAGCAACGAGTGAGCTAAGACATACAAACATTTCGACATGATAGTGAAACGATCTACATGAATTGAGCTTTGAGCTTGGAAAAAATTGCGAAAATTGTTCACTAGGGGGGGCCGAGTTAGAGTCAGACACTTTGCATGGCAAGTTCCATCTTAGTGTCTAAGGGACTCGGCCGCGAGAGTATCATAACTGTTGCTCTTCAAACAGTTCTTTGCCGTTCCTGTGGTATCACCCGGCCATGGCTGGTGTCTTTACCTTTGGGTCTTAAGATGGGTGTGGTCCGGGTTTTTACAGATGTTATGTAAGGGCGTGTCGGTGTCGGGCGTGCCCCCCTGACTCGATGGTGTCTGCACGCTCTCGCGTAAAAACTCGAGCAACCCGACGCCGCAAGCTACCGTACATTATTCCGGAATTCCCCCCTCCAGAAACATGGCCAAAAACATCAAAAAACCTAACTTACAGTACTTTCACAGACGTAAAAAATAGGATAAAATAACACATGACCTTCTCAGCCGAAACTCCAATATCCTATCGCAAGGTCTACCGTATTTATTCGAGCTCTTAAGGCACCAGATTCTACGCTCGATCGGAAGGGACGTTTCGTCGCACTGGGCGTTTTTCTTTTCGCAAATAAGTGGTATCATAAGGTAGGGTGGTCAAATGAACCGCCGACTCGGAAGTATGTTTGAGCCGGGCATTAGGTTTTCCACTAGGCTGCCCGGAGCGATACAGTTTTGAAGTCTTCCAACCTTATTACATGGGGTATTTAAGTTATTTCATTGCCCTCTGCCGGATGTGTACCCAGGCACTTGGGGTAAGAAAGGCGTTGAGAAGCAGCCGCTGGTGCTCGGGCATGCTCCACAAGGTGACCGCACCAAGTTTTGGCCAAAGGATGATTTGAGGTGGCACAGTACTATGCTACACTCGCCATAAAACACACCTGCGATACTCCAACACTGGCAGCATTGCTATCCCTTAAATTGCCGAGGTTGTAATCGGGAACACTAGTCTAATAGTAATCAGGATGAGGAAAATTCCAGGACTTGGCATTGTAGCAGTGCCCGGGACGACGCAAAATCTGTACTGCTCGTCATGCATGCGAGAGAAATGACTTGAAAGTAGGGTTCTTGTAGTGGAAGTGATCAAGGTTACTCGAATAAGCTGGCAGAGATATCAACGAAACAAGGGAGCTAACCAAAATTCCTAGGTTATACCCCCGCGGCCGAGTTGAAGTTGGACACTTTCTATGGGAATTGCCACCTTAGGTGTCCAACCTCAACACGGCCGCGGGAGTAAATTAGTTTGCAGTGTCCCAACTACCCACAACCATGTTTCCCGAGCCCCAGAGGCCTTTCGCGACGTTATGGGTTTCATCACCAAAGTCGCTTTTTCGGAAAATTTCGGTTGAATATCCAGGTTTTCAATCTCGCCAGGAATATCTTTCCAGGCGGATTTATCGCCGGATCGACATGCAGTGGTTCCCCCGTTCCCGCCCTCTTGTTTCCCATCTGTCCGGGTGTGCGCGAGCAGCGTAGACTCCCATCCCTATGCATCGCTGCAATCGCTGCAATCGCGGACCGTCTAACTTACCCTCTCCCCGCGACCCTCCCTGCAGCAACCGCTATATCCATCGTTCGCCCAGCCGCGAAATCCAAACCCGCCTCTCCACCTACACTCCTCTCATCATCCCATACCACCGCCGCACACCAAGACTACCGGCGCCCCCGGTGTCATCCAACGGTGGCCTTTTGCGATGATCACCCGCTGGGCTCCTGACTGAGGCCATGTGGGTCAGGATAGGTTGCTTCCCATCATTTCGAGATTGAGCCCAGTCGCGGCTGTTCTACGATGCAAATTCAGGCTTCTTAGACATACAGCACTTCCTTGGTTTAGTGGGTTCGGTTCGCAATGGCTCGGGTAGCCTAACCGGTATACCGAATTCGGGGTTGGGGGGGGGGGGGGGTGGCATTATTTATTTGAAGGTCAATTGGCAGGAGGGTTTGGTCGTAACGGAGAAATGGCCATAGAGCTTAATAGTCACTGGTTAGAGTCATCCTCCGATACCAATAGGAAGTCTGCAAATGGGGTCGGGGAGTGATTAGTGGGCATGATGGAGGCCCTCATCACCAACCCTTCGTTTTACAACCACCCACCCCGTTTGCAAAGTAAATACCATAGAAGTTCGAAAATGTTCCCATGAACCTGCATAAACTTAGCTGAGCTTTCCGGTAGTCAAGGGTGATACTTCGGAGGGGCTTTTCCACCCCATGTCTTGGTCTATTCGGAAGCTATTTCACCTCCGGCCCTTTATCACCAATAGGGATGATTCAGGTGAAGATAGAAACTAGAAGTTCGGAGGAAAGCAGTGAAGTCTAAATGCTATAATACACTGGTGAGGGGAGGGGGTGGTGTTTCTATGTAGGCATGTCCTACGGCCACTGAGTTCTCTCCATTCTTGTCTCTAATCATGAGCGGTCACTCGATATTTTAATTTGGTACCGTCTTCTACTACTTGCGAATAGATTTTATATTCCAGGTCCGCATGTTCTTACTAGCGATTACGAATTAAAGTTGTCTATGGTAGTGGTTGGATGGTCCGAGGTGGGTGATTTTCTGCAGCGCCCCCGCGCCGGGTTTAATTGGGCAGTTGGCGGTGGTTGTACGCTACCTGGATGTATCTCGTCACTATTCTAGTGGAGGAAAGTATCAAGCACAAGGCTGATCGGGGGCCCGGGTACCGTCGATCAGTTTTTGACTAGTCGATACCCATTTGATACAAGGTACCGTAACTTAGGAAATAGCGGGTTGGTTGGTTAGTGAATGCCACTCACGGCTAGGGCCAATGCAATCACAGAATCCTATCCAAGTGCACAAGAGCAAAAGCCCTATCGAATGGTCACTACAAGTGAAATACTCTTACAGTAAGCCACTACAGAGGTTTTCGCAGTAACCCTCCTGGGGTTCTCCTTTCCCCGACAACCTTCCACCACTCTCCCATTATCCTCATCAATCGCTCTTCCCCCATTCCATCCACTCCAGAGGTGAAAATAGCCAGCCCGAATGGCCTCCCACTGCCATGTAGTACCCCGACTGGTATTGTTGCTATCGGCCATCCTGATGCGGCTGATATTGTCGTTGAGCGAGACGCGTCTACTGGTACGACTAGAACGTCAACATCAAAGCTCCTCATGGTGGATTCGATACCTTTATCACGGCTGAGCTTGTGCAGATGGGCGAGCGCAGCGAGGTATTCCGGTGATTTGGTGCCGTTGGCGTGGTTTGCCATGAGGAATATTTCTTGGCAGCAATGATCTGGGGGCATTTCTAGTGGAGCATGATTTATATTAAATGCTATTATGTCCGAAAGTGTACAGATGGTGGTGTTCTTGAGGGGCGAGAGGTACAGCTTAAGTGATTCTTTGAACTCAGTTGCTGGTTAATGTTAACTTGTGTAAAGAGGGGTTGGGGGAGGTTGGGAAGGAACCTAGTACAGTGATCTGACCAGGGTTAGATAGAATCTCGGAGGCAAGTGGCATATACACTGGGTCTACCACCACTGCTCCTAGGGCTCCCAGCTTTCGAAGTGCGTCGAGCGATTCATCGATTATCTGACCCCAATTTAATCAGAAGCTGTCCAGACATGTGCGTGAGCCTGCAAGATACCTGCGTTGTGCTGGTGGAAAACAAACATGTGGATCAATCCCCCCTCCATCCCAAAAGCCAGCCTCCCTCAAAATCCCGATCCTTAAACCTTCCACTCCTTCATACAGCGCATCTAAATATCTGCTCTCCTCCCCAACCATAACTCCCAACGTGGTTGCGATATCCCATGCACTCTTTCCCATAACTCCAACAGAATCCATACTCGGTCCGACTGGAATCACTCCATCGACTGGCACCTTTCCCACGGCGGGCTTGATGGCGTATAGCGCCGCGTACGAAGCGGGGATAATAATGGAGCCATCGGTCTCTGTACCAAGAGCGAGTGGAGAAAATCCGGCAGAGACGCCAACAGCTGAACCCGAAGAAGAGCCGGAAGGATTCCAATCTGGTGAGAGCGGGTCGGTAACATAGGCGGAACGTGTTTGGCCGCCACGGGCGGACCACCCGGATGGCACTTTACCAAAAGCTGCCCGGAAGTTGGCCCACTCCTGTTGAAGGTAAACGAAACGCCAAAGAGAAATGACTGAGACGAGCACTGACCGACATGTTGCTCTTACCAATAATTATGGCACCTGCCTGTCGAAGCTTTACGCGGGTAAGCATTTTTAGCGAGAAAAGCAAGCGAACTCTTCAGAATTACTTTTGCAATGACCCCAGCATCATCGGGAACAATTGAACCTTCCAGAGCAAAGGATCCGGCAGTGGTTTGCATACCCAGGCTTGGGTGGGTCGCGATATTATCCTTCACCAGCATTGGGACCCCGTGTAGTCGGCCTCTGAGCCTTCCGACTCTTCTCTCGTGGTCCAGCAAAGCCGCCTGGTCCAGCACTAACCTTCTCGGGGCGGCATTGATGACAGCTCGTAAGTTCAATCCATGACGGTTATGCGCTTCGATTTGTGCTAGATATGCTTCTACTAGCCTGACACTAGATGTTTGGCCTGCCTCTAGGCGATATGAGAGTTCTTCGGCGGTGGCCGTAAAAAGGTCAATATTAAGGGCTAGAACTGCGGGTGATATTATCGATAGGAAAAATAGGGAGAGAAGCATTTCTGTAAATTGTTTTTTCCTAGCATTTGAATGAAGGGGAGGGTGAGATTGGTCATCTGATAAATACTTTGTGAGTATGATATCGGTAGTTGAGATTCCGGAAGAGGCGCTTCCGGCTTTATTGCTAGGTCGTCTTGGTTCTAGGGGCCCACGTCGCAACGCAGAGGCTCTAACGAGAGTAGGACGAAAACTAGCGGGTCACGGATGGAGATACAGTAGTCAAGTTACAAACAACATCCGGAAGGGATGGAATTCTACGGACCAAATACGCCCTTGCATGTTCGGGCTAATATACCCCTACCCCCGCATCATACCTGGTATCATACGAAGCGGTGTTTTTTTGTTACCCCACCCTGACGTGCCCACTTTTTTGCCTGCAGGATACGCCTACTCGTACTCGAGTACAGTACTCGAGTATTCATCGCCCGCTACTTTTCATCGCGCCCCTGTCGAAGACTACGCTCGAGTACCTTCCCGGATTCGGACCTAGTTCCCCGCGTCGCCTGTTCTGAAGTAGTAGGTTATTATCCAAGAGCTCCAAAGATTTATCTTTGCCCGGAACAAAGTACTCTGAACAATGTCATGCCCATGAGAGAAAATCGGGTCCAGGATCTGCATAGTGCCTGAGTAGTCCTAGCACTACGATATACCGTTGACAAGAATTGCTACTAAAACCACTCCCTAACTTTAGAGCAGCACTAGAAGAGAGGTGCTTAGGTCAATAGCTTTGATACTTGTACCATACACAGGGAAACCTAATCCCACGAAACAGGGTCGTGAGTTTCGCTATCTGGAGGGCGCAGGAAGAGCTTATTTTGATTTTTTTTGACAATCAATTTTCAGTTTTTTTAATTTTTTTGCTAAGAAACCCTCGAAACACTGAAGGGCTAGGGTCTTGTTCTACGGATGCTGGACGGAGTTTGCTTTCTTACGATACGGTTTTTTTTCTTGATTTGCTGCCCGCGTCTGGGGTCGCCTTTTTACCTTCGGGATGTAGGAGATCGCGCTAGTTGATCATAGTATATCACTCGGTATCTGTTGAGTTTAACTGTTGAAACGACTGTTGTTGTATTGATTGGTATTGAGAGAAAAGTGTGGGTGACCGCGACTATGTAACAAGAAAAGACACAGTCACGATTTCCCCAGTTCACAGAGCCTCACTTGCCGCCGCATCACCGCCGCATCGCCAGCATCTCCCGGCTTACATAACACCCCGCAGTCAACCATACCAGATATGGAAGGATGCTCCAACATTAACTGTAGCAACAGACGCCTGAGTGAAAAGAAGAATCGTTGATCTTGTATTCATAATAGAGGCCAGAACACCTCTTTATACTAAAGCCCTAGCATGCAGAGTTTTTCTAGCGTCAATAGAATAGAGATGTGTCCCCTACATATACCGGAGACCATTCGGTCACCATTACAACATTAACTTAATCTCTTCATAAAATATTATATTTGGGAATCCATAGCTAGTCCATTAACTCATAAATGTAGTGCTATGCTCTCTAAAAATGGGGCTTGGGATTGTGGGATATTGAGGCATTGTGTGGTATCATACCGGTACCGGACGGGCAGCCAGAAATGGGTGACCCAACAAGGGGAATTGGGCCCTCTGGTCTCGAGCTGATTGAGGAGTTTTTAGGATATAACGCCCTACTGTCCCCATTGTGGGCTGGCGATACATACAAGGGGATCCCCTACTTCTCAGACCCTTCCACAATCAACTGGTGGCACAATTAAGATGTGAGAGGCCAAAAATTGGGTGGTACAGTGTTGTACACGTACTAATCCTGAGAGATCATATGAACTGGCATGTGAATATACCGGTAGGTATCGACCCCACGGTTTCGATTTCATGGAGTGCATGCAGTTGCAGTACCGTTTCCGAACCGTTCCGGGGTATCCGCCGATCCCCACAGTATTGCACTCTCATAGGAATCTGGACCGGGCTTAGAAAGAATCTTGGGGTGTCTACGGGCCAAAAACGGGAAAATCATCTGCTAAGTTCTAAATCTGAATCATCCCTAGCTCAGATCATAGAAATGAGGGAGAATCGTGATAGAAACCTATCTGCTACAGGGAAACGGAGACCGGGTTAACATTTCACAAGAGTCTGGTCTGCTTTCCCAATGCGTGGGGTGGAGAGCCGATGAACTAGCAGTGAATACACAATCCGAGGGAAGAAAATGGTATTGAGGGTGTTAATTCTTTCTTACATGTAACTTCATTGTCCTGCCGCAGTTGCGATCCGGAAATTTGCAGGGTGCTTATTATGAGTAGGGTAGGAAGTGCCCCCGGACTCTATTGTGTGCTCTGGATTCTGAGGAATTCCGATGGGGGGTAGATTGTGGCTCCCTGCGGTGCGGTGTGGTCCCAGGCTGTTAAGAATTTTCCAGGAAGGTGCGCTGTTGGCGCAGGCCATATTTGGGAAATTAGAAATGCTCTTTCATAGTGACCGGAGGAAGTGGGTTATGTACAGTATAGAACAAATGAGAGGATTCACCTTACACGATTCTGCAGACACATCACATTGTCTCTCATATTTTACCAGAGCGCGATATTCCCCGGCTGTTACAAGATGGCTGAGTTGAGGGAAGTCATTCCATCCCCCCCCCCCGATTGTCTGCTGCCACGGTGGCAGCCTTGTTGATAGCTTGACCGGAAAGAAATGATATACAATGATAATAGCCGTGAGTTGACGAGAATAAAATTCAGCGGTGGGTGCTTACCATAAGAGCTCTAATAATTAAGAATCTCTCCAGGACGTTAGTTCTGCCTGTCGTAATAAGGTCTATTGCATTTCCATTTCATTTGACTCAACCGAGACTGAAACAGAATTCTCGAGCAGCCCTTTCTCCCTTAATCAACGTTGGAAATTCCAGACGCCCTAGAGTCATTCTCAGTTATTCCAGCTTTTACTGTAATGTCATTCTGGGTGGGTAGCGATTGTCTGTAGCCACATCCTGAGGTGGTTGGCGTTGCATAAGATTGGTTGCAGACCTCAACCTGGGGTGGCTGGGTGTTGCTAAATTGTCAGGCTAACGATTCGGGATCCTGCAATACTTGTACTGTTGGCTACCATAGTATCATAATATTATGATACATGATTGCTTATTCGGTGGTTTTCCCTAAAAGTGTTGTGTTGTCAGGCTTATAACCCGAGATCCGCCGGTCTGGGGATTTACGCCTACGGAAGCCATCAATTGATTTCGAGGGTAAGGAGAAGGTTAAGCAAGTAAGTCGGTTGACAGTGATAGATGTTTAGGGAGGTTCCCGAGGCGCCAGCCGTTGGCACAGTAAGTATGATTGCTTCTCAAACACGTGACTAAGGATACAAGGTTGGTGTGGCTCACAACACATGTTTCTGTCTCTCACCAAAGAATGCAACCTTTCAGACCCTATTGCGCAGCTGGCGAACTCTTATTACTAAACAAATAGAAAAGAAAAATCCCAGGCCTTATCCTCCTTGATTTCCCCCGTAATGGGTTTTTCTTTTCTTTTAGTTACATTGGTATCGGGGGCTGCCAGCTCGAGCAACCTATACCGCATCGGGAAGACGTTATTCCTTTTCGGGGTGTTTTATCTCGAAATCCGGAAGTTAGAGGCCAATCAGAGATAGTTGATTTAACTAGTTTTTAGTGCAGTAGCTCAAGTGGGTGCTGCGAAATTTAGGGATATTGGAATTAGTGGTATCCGTTTTGGGCAACTCGAACCATAGGAATTATGGTTTAACATGAGGCTTCCAAGTGCGGGTCGATTCAGCCCTCCAGCGTTTGTGTCACGGATTTTGGATGAGTGGTTGTAATACCGGTACTCGAGTAGTGTCAGCCGGGCGCAAGGCTTTACCATCGACCCCGCTTTTCCCCACCCCCAAGCGATTGCTTTAATAGACCCTAAATGATCAACACCTTTCTCCCGACAACATTGAGAGCGGAAAAATTCAAAGATGTCTCGAGCTTTTAGCAATAACGATAACTCTATTATCATTGCAAATGGCTTTAACCATAATGTCCCCTATGATGAGTCCAAAATCCTGGCCTGGCTGTCTCCATTAGAACCATGGGCACGACATCGAGATATCGGAGCCCAGCGAGTGGGTAGTATAGGAGCCTGGCTGCTAGAAACCCAGGAATTCAGAAGGTGGCATGATGGCAATAGGGAGGATGGATCTAATCATGCGACCTTATTCCGCCACGGCAATCCAGGAGTGGGAAAGAGCTATATCATGTAAGAGAGAATGCCTTGTTCCCGGAAATCAAAGAACGGCATTGCTGACAGGCTGGGATAACAGTTCCCCAGTTATAGACAAGTTGTGCGACGAGGCCGCGGAGGAAGATACTGCAGTTGCTTGTTTTTACTTTGACTTTGCTGCCCGGAACGAGCAATCACCAGTAAATATTCTCGGCTCCCTACTACGACAGCTTGTTAGCGGATTGGAGGAAATCCCTGAAGCGATAGTCCGGGGTTTTCAGAATCTGAAAAAGGTTATTGGGGGTAGAAGACTGCGAGTTTCGGGAATTTTGAGGATGTTCCAGGCCATCACAACCACAAAGCGCACATTTATACGCGTTGACGCACTTGACGAATGTGTGCCAGAGCACCGAGTGGTAATTCTTGAATCACTAAGACAGATTGTGCAGGGGTCGCAGAATACTCGCATATTTGTGACCGGAAGATCACATGTCCAGAGCGAGGTGGAAAGGAAATTGGATGGAACGGTAACTTTTGTGTTGATAGAGCCTAGGAGAGAAGGTATTGTTAAGTATCCGGAGATGATGAGCAGCACATTGGAGGCAAATATTATGGAAAGCATCCCTGAAATAAGCTCGGAAACGTATGTAGAAACCAGTGCAAAAGCAAAGTTGTGCAAAACTACCCTAGGTTAAAGGCTAACATATTCGAGTCTAGATTCCTACTAGCTTCTCTTCACATCGAGGCAATCTTGCGAGAAACTAGTATCGCCCGCCGACGAAGAGGGCTCAAGCCAGCCCAAAATGGGGCAGATCTAGGGGACGTTTACGGCGCGACGCTAGAACGGATAAAGGCGCAGGGCGGAGAAATGACAAAACTTGCGATGGCCACTCTCACATGGATCTGTCACGCAGAACGGCCATTGCTCGCGGATGAGTTGCGCCATGCGCTTGCAGTGGAGACCGGGGCGACGGATTTCGACACCGAAAATGCTCCTTCCATAGGTGCATTGCTCGGCTGCTGTCAAGGACTTATCACAGTCGATAAGGAAGCTTCGACTGTGCGGTTAATCCACTTTACCGTTCAAGAATATCTCCGCGCTCATGCCGACCTCTTCTGCAAACCTCACTCGATAATTGCAGAAGCCTGCTTGACTTATCTGAATTCATGACAGGTCAAGAACCTCTCATCCCACCTCCTTCTAGACTACCAAACCATGCCATTCCTCAAGTATTCTTCGAGGTATTGGGGAACACATGCGAACAGAGAGCTCTCAGACCGCGCGAGGACCCTGGAGCTCTTGAGTCAGTACGAAGGCCATGTATCCTCCTTATCACTTTTCAAGCAAATACTACATCCTAGATATACCGGAGGCAACGGTGCTTTCACCCGCTTCTCGGGATTACATTGCGTGTCTTTCTTCGGAACCTTTGATCTTGTGCTTGCATTGATGGACGCAAAAGGTTGCGAGATCAACAAATGCGATTCCGCCGGCAATACACCACTCTTCTGGGCAGCAGCGAATGGACACATTAAAAGTGACCGAGCTGCTACTGGAACAGGAAGACGTGGATCCCAATTGCCCGGGTCTAGATGACCGAACACCAGTCTATTGCGCTGCTATGAAGGGGCACGAAGGAGTGGTAAAAATGCTTCTGGGGCGGGAAGATGTCGACCCCGACAGGCCAGATCAGAGAGGCAATACGCCACTCTCATGGGCCGCTTATAGCGGATACGAGGAGGTTGTGAGACTGCTACTTAGCCGGAAAGACGTTGACCCTAATTGTCCGGATGAGGATGATGAAACACCACTCGGATGTGCTACTTCCGAGGGACATGAGGGAGTTGTGAAGCTACTACTTGACCGGAAAGATGTTGACCCCAATCGTCTGAATAGGGGTGGTATAACACCACTCGGATGTGCTGCCCTCGAGGGATATGAGGGGGTTGTGAAGCTACTACTTGGCCGGAAAGATGCTGACACCGATCGTCCGGATAAGAATGGTCGAACACCACTCGGGTGGGCTACTATCGAGGGACATGAAGGAGTAGCCAAGCCCCTGGATGTCTGTGGAAAGCTCTGATGCACAACGACTCCGCGAGCTATGAAAGAACTAATACCAAGTAGAATTTCGAGATAATCGATTACGCTCAAATCGCGCGGGGTTCCTTCTTTTCTAGCACCATCCTTGCCCAACCCCCGAGAGCCTAATATATGCTATTATAGCCACCGCCATCTTCCCCCTTTCCTTTCTCTGTCCTTTATGTCAGTCCTAAAGGGTGATCTTGAACTCAGCGGAAATCCGACTTCTATGTAAGCCTATGCCTTTCTGAAACCTACGAATGTTTGATAACATTTATGAAGGAAGGCTCACTAGTTTCTGTTCATTGTGTTTAGCATACAGCAGCTGGGAGACAATTTCATTTCCTGCACCATTTATCTGGAACAGATCCCTTGTTAAAACCCGCCCCCCCTCTTTCTTCCCTATTTTTTCTTGTGTTAGAGTTGACGGAAGTGGATAGTTGACGGACAAATATGTGAGAGTGTATGTAAGAGGGAGAATACGATGAAAGATTACAGAATGCCTTTGGTGATTTCATTTTTTCTGAAGTTGGGAGGAGATGAAAAGATCGACGGAGATGGTTTATGGTCATGTCTTTCCTTCATCATCGGTATAGAAGTATGCAGGAAAATGGGGTCATACATGGAGAGAAATGGCTGAGTGTGGAGAAAGATGGAGTGGGCAAGATGACTTCCTGATACTCTATATTCTTATGTTTTGTTTAGTTAGTCTAGAGTGATGACGAGCGAACCAAGTTTCTGATTATACCTGTCCTTTAGTCTAGCACTAGTATAGCTCGTGTGTTTGGCCGTTGCGCCACTCGTTAGTCACCCCACGATAGGACCTCCGACATCTTATATATCCATTTACTCTCTGCTTCCCATTCCCAGCGATATATGGACGGATGGACGGATGGACATATGTATAGATAGACGAACTACACATAAAATATTCCTTCTGATAGTAGAGGACCTAGTATAGGCATTCCAAGAGCTATGATGAAAAAAGGGTGGGCTCTAAAATTGTGATTCAGACATGGCGTTATCTCCGGCATGAACCAGCACTCGGTTTACTCATCTAGACTCGAAAAATACCAACCGCCCTGAGTTTACCTTATCCTCCCAAGCTCCAATTTTGCTCTCCCCACTCTACCCTCTAGATAAGCTATATCTTATTGCAGATATGCAAATGCAGTATATCCTAGAACTATCTCTCGATCGAATATCATAGTTCCCCCCCCCCGAACGTTAAACCGCTATGTCCCCGTCCTGGTAGTGATTCTAGAACGATACGATACACCGTTCCTTTAGGAAATTCCACTACAAAAGGCAGGTGTAGATTCGGTCACTACGAGATCAAAAACTTACTTGTACAGTATGTTGCCGGCCATTTGAAATCAGCCCTCGTGAGTAGTTAGTTTTTCTTATACAATACACATGATTAGTGAGGCTTGGCAAAAGTAACTTCGAAAATGACCATCCATGGGTAATTCGGAATTTACTGTCTCCACTAATATTGCATTGATTGAAAATCAGAAAATATAGAATTAAAGAGGAGTGTTTTCTGAACACTTCTAAGAAGGCGTATCTTCTCAAAGATGTGGGGGTGGTTGAAAATTTTCGAGAATTATTCTGGTGTTAGTTTTCGGTTGATTTCAAGTGCCCGGCACCTTACCTCGTAGGGAAATGGTGCAGCGCACATGCCCGGACCAGGCAGACTGCGGTAGAACGCAAGGGGCAGGTATGGTTGCGAGAGCAAAGGGAGGGGTTGGTCGACGGTTGCATACATAGCGGGTTCTCGTTGTTTGTCTTTCATTAGTTCGGATGCTTTGTTGATAGTTCGCTAAGTTCCGGACCAACAATCAATCGCCCAAATATCGACTCAATGCGCTCTTGATCTTGGAACTTGGAGAGCCCGCCGTTTGGCATGGGTTTCGATAGCTTCTGTGAGCCCGAAGTTTAGCAAGCAGCCAAACTTCTGCCCCATCAGCAGATATTCTCTCATGCTTTTTCCGTTGGTGGGGTCGGACAAGCCAAGACACCATCCTCACTCCGAAAACCCTATCACGTTCCAAATCCTCGAAACACCATTGGGGATTATTCGCGGGTACCGTATTGAATACGAGTCCACAATTCCCAGTACCTGCAGACCCCGGTTGTAGAATTGGAGAAGTTTTGCAGAGGGCGAAGAGGGATGTGTGATATGTGACAAGTCAAGTGGCTGGTCACCCCGCCCGCATTATGATTCTAGAAAGCCCTGAGAGGTTTCGTGAAGTTGGGGAGAAGATTTCCTTCGTATTGGACACATCGGGGAAGGCTTAAGCTTATCTAGGGGATTTCTGGGGTGTGTGTTAGTTTTCTTGGTAACCCCGTTGGCTTTCGTTACCTAGAAGCGGGGAAACTTTAACTGAAACTGGCTGTTTCTTTTTATGATGTCAATAGAGGACTACATTTGTCTAAGGCGCAATGGGATCCTTTTTTCAACCCCGCTCATCTTGGCAGGGCTTTCTAACAACATGATGTCCCTCAGTTTGTGGGCCTCCTCCGGATTATTTTCTTAGGGTAACTACCGCATTTTCTGGTGAAGCTCGTTCCTACGATACGCTAAGAGGTCAGAATAAGGTGTAGTTATTTCCTTGAAAAGGAGGGCAAATATCAACAGATAGGGTAAATATTCGTGAAAATCCTACCCCAAAGGCTACCCTCTACCCAAAGGGGCTCGTGTATTTCGCCACACTTTCTTTCGACTTCCTAGCGTGAAAACGAGTTTCACCAGAAGATACGGTATGATACCTCCGCTGGCACGGTAAACGGGGTATTACAAAGAATTCCCGCACGGAACTCTCGTGAAGTTTGAGATTTGATTCTATCTCTCTTTCTGGAATTACTAAAAATCGGGGCAATCGGTTGGAGGCGATAGAGGAATGGATTCAGCAGGGCGCCTTGGGAAAATTCGCACATTTACTAGAGTACTACCGCTCAAGGGGGTGCGCCACATCCCCAACTGCCAAGATATAAACCTAGCAACTGATCCCCCTGACAAATCTTGGGAGTTTGTCTTCAATCAACTTTTACTCGAGCACTTGACATGCACATACCCCACATGCTCTGCATCGGAACCCACTCTTGCACAATGGGAAAGGTATTCAGAGGTATTTACACATATACCCCGCAAAGGGATTTTATCTTATTAATGAGTGATCAACCAAGGCCCCTCTCCCGCCCCCTGTGTGACTTAACCCCGGCGCAACGCCACAACATCTGCTGGCACAACATCATCCACTGGCCCCACTTACTTTACCTGCAATCATTGCTCACTAACCATCGAGTATTGCACTTGTACTCGTATCATACTCGAGAAATGTCGAAGTGGTTGAAATCAACTCACATGGCGCACTGCCTAGATCTAGGTATGCAATAACAGTCCCTAAAAAGGCTCCGACATTAGAAGGGCACCGGAGGGAGCAATTAACCCGGATGGACAGGGATATATTTGGTTGGTCGACCTTAAATACCGATAGCTGTTCGGTAAGTTAGCTTCTTGCCAGTGCTGTACTGTACGTCGCGCCCCGCTATCCCAGACGGCCGAAATCCAAAAAATGTATCCAGTACTAGTACTGTACAGCGGATGACAACGGGCAGGTTTTGATACTGGTATTAGAACACCCGGAATTTCGTACGGGACAACGAGGCATCTGGATTATCGAGAGCGTATTGTGTAACACTAACCTCATCTAGGGCTCGGCCACGGACTAAACTTCAAGGAATGAAATCCACTACCGCCTCCACGTGCAACTAGTCTCACCAGGATCATCGGTTGGTGAAACTGGATAATTATCTGTGGTAGCCTCGCCTTGCTCTGGATACGGTTAGTGCCATCCGACCTTGGAAGGCCATCAGTACCAGGGTCCAGCAAGAAGTTATTGAACTGTTATTTGAGGTTAACTGGCTAATTAAACCCTGTCCTCTCGGGTTAATATCTCCCTGCCCTTGCATAAGTACTAGACACAAGGAAGTTGGACGGCAGACCTATTGACTACTCGAGTACAAGTAGTTATACGTGGGGGCAAGGGACGTTCCTCATTGGGTGGGGCGTCCGATGGTCCCCGGGGCGTGCCAAGAAGGTTATTTAGACTTCAGCACCGAACGGATTTCTGCTTTTTTGAGGCAGGCCCCGTGGATGGCAGAAAATGGACGAAGAGTTGCCTGGCTTTGATGTTTTATGAGAACCCAAGGAAAGGATTCCGTGTTCTCGATGTTCGGTACGGATACACCTGATAGGAACTTCTGGTCTTCTCGTGCTGGGTACGGCGTGGTTGGCTTAGGCTGGTCTCCCCGCGAGAGTACGATACCATTGACTTTCGGCAAGAAAGGAAGGTGGTAATGATTTCCATCCCCTGGCTCTCTATTGTGTCGTGCGACAGGGGAAAACTGAGTTAAACCTGTCGCGCTATATGATGTCCGCCGGCTTCCTGCATCATACAGTCAGCCGCTTACTACCCGTGCACTGTACTTCGGGGGTCGTCCTACTGTGGGGGATTTTTTTTGTTGTTCTCCTAATACATCGATTTACGTATGCATGTGGCCCTGCTAGACAAGCACTTATTTAAATGCTTCCACTTCCGCCTCCAATTCTCTTCTTTTCATTCTATATTCACCCCATTGACGCCCGCCCTTTTGTTACCCACCATACCCTTTCTCTTCCTTAGTTTGGGTTGTGAATATGAACACCAAGAGCTTGTTCTTGATTGCCCTTGCTGGTTTCGCCACTCTTGCTGAGGCGGGCGAAGCCAGGGGCCATAAGAAGGCTAGGAATTTTATCATGGTATGCGAATCGTTTTGTTGGATCATGGTGGAGCGTGCTGACAAGGGTTCCGTAGGTTATCCCGTGAGTTTCCCGATTAAATTGTTTCACACATATGATCATTATCTTACCCGGCCTCTAGCGATGGATTCGGTCCTGCCTCAGAGACAATGGCTCGTGATTGGATTCACTGGGGTGACAATTCCACCGAGGGATTGCCGATCGACGAGATGATGATTGGTCAAATTCGCACTCGCTCTAGCGATTCATATGTTACCGACTCGTCCAGCTCTGCCACAGCGTACTCGTGTGGTATCAAGACCTACAATGGGGTATTTCCTTCACTTGCTTTAGGTGGTTTTAGGAGTTTGCTAACTGTGGTAGGGGGTGGCCGTTGACGATGATAAAGAGCCTTGTGGAACCGTTTTGGAAGCTGCTAAGGTTAAGGGATTCATGACTGGGCTTATTGTTACTAGTAGAATCACTCATGTGCGTCAATTGGTGAACAAAGGGTGGTTATTCAATGCTGATACGCTACGCTCTAGGCTACCCCGGCATCCTATGTAGCTCACATCTATGATCGCAACAAGGAAGCAAACATTGCCCTGCAGGAAATCGGGTACACTCATCCGCTCGGGAGAACAGTCGATATCTTGATGGGCGGCGGAAAATGCTATTTCACTCCCCAGGGCACAGCTTCCTCATGCAGAAAGGATAATGTCGATGCTCTCGCTATTGCTAGAACTCTCGGATACACTGTTTTCGAGGACAGAGCGACTTTCGACAAGAGTGTTAAGTTACCTTACCTTGGACTATTCACTCAAGGTATTGCCTTTCCCCGCTGAATTCTGCGTTGAAGTTAATGTCAGGCTAGACCACATGTCCTTCGAAATTGACCGTGACCCGAAGAAGGAGCCTTCATTAACCGAGATGGCCATCAAGGGGTTGAATGACCTGTATAAAGCTACCAAGGAGTCTAAAGAGGGCTTCTTTGTCATGGTTGAAGCTTCCCGAATTGTACGCAGCGCCGAAGATTTTCCAATATTCATAGTTGACATTTGGTAGGATCACGCTGGCCACGGAAATGACCCTACTGGCCATCTCCACGACATTCTTGAGTACAATCGTGCTATGGATGCTATGCGCAAATGGATCGATGCACATCATGATTCTCCCACCGTTCTTATCTCAACTGCTGACCACGAATGCGGTGGCCTGACGCTCGGTTACGAGCTTGATGGTGCTCCTGAGTACTGGTTCGCGCCTAAATACTTTGCCGGCTCCAAGAACTCTACCGAGAAACTCGCCCGTGCCTGGAAGGATACTAAAACCACCGACCTTGCTCGTTACGCCCGCGAGAATATTTTCAAGCCATATGGAATTTCATCACCCACCAACGACGAGGTTTCCCGCGCAATCGCTCTTAGGAACACCAGTACCGAGTTCGGTATTTTCCTCGGCCAAGCTTTCAGTGAGAGACTTGGTGTTCACTGGGCTACTCTGGGGCACTCGGCCGTTGACGTGACCCTCTACGGATACGGAGTGAACCACGAGGACTTTGCGGGTCAGCATGATAACACCGAGGTTGCGGAATTTGTAGCCAAGCAACTCGACCTGAAGCTTGATCCTATCACCGAGAGGCTTAGGAAAAATACTTCCTGGGTTAAGGGTAACGTCAAGCCCCAACCCGGACAGACTGCGAAGTTGAGAGGGAGGGATGTTGCCAGACACCATGATTAGTCTTGCGATGTCACTGTGGACCGGATCACGGTTAATGTATTATAATGTTTGTATCAATATCATATCGGAAAATAGAATGCACCGCGAATAGGTTGTGAAGGTGGCTTTTTTGTGAGGGATTGGGTTCGCATCGCCAGGGTTGTGGTCGGAGGAAGGCCAGCGGCAGCGTTAGTAGCCGAAATGTAGGGAATAGAGGGAGTGCTAGCCGAGTCGGAGGGGCGAAGTGGGGGAAGTATCATACATCACCGAGTAGATTTCCGGGAGAGATAGAATAACCACTAGGCACAAAGTTAGCTGCATCGTCCCCCATGATACGATGTGTTGGTAGCTCCAAGGGATAGCTGCCATAACTTTGATACCTGTATGGAAAATTCCTCAAGCATGATACAGTATTTTAACAGTGTGAGCCACCCGCCACAAAACACAGTAAAAACATCTCCGGATGGAAGCAACGAGATGAGAGAGGGAGTGAGAATTTTACAATCGAGAGGAGAACAACATATCCAGGGTATGGGACCCTTAGTGGGAAGTGGTTGTCGCTGTGCGAGTACCTGCAAGCCGGGATACGGGTACTTGCCGGTAGCGGCTGTGGGAGGTTATCTAGACCTGTTACCACAAAAACCTAGCAGTGTGAGTCTAAGAGCCAGTTTGGTGGGAGCGGAAGGAGGGCCGACCTCTCTGTTCACCATACAATGCGGCCGTTTCGAAACAAAATGGAACAGTCGCTTTGTATGGGTGAACGGAAAGGTCGACCCTTCTTCCGTTCGCACCAGACAGGCTTTAAAGCATTTGTGGCGTATCTCTAGGTCATGTGCTCAAACACTAAGCCCTTGTCATTGGTACCAAGTTTGTTCTGTGGCACTCCCTAGTCCTACCCATTAAAATAGGAGCCCGGGAGTGAATTCCGCAATATCATCCGGAGATAAGAACGGTTCGCACACAAGTATACCCGCGGTTTCTAGAGGATGCTTGTTCCTTTGTGGAAGCTATGCTGTGTACTACTATAGCGTGCGGAAATGTCTCTTTGGCCGCCTACGCATAGAATAAAGCGTCCACTTGGGCAGCCAGTCCATTCTCTTCCGTTCCCGCAACACCTTCTTCGGGGAATATTCACTATTGAAACCTCCAGCACCTCAACTATCCTCCCTTCCTCTCGCAGCCCCTCCGGGATATTCAACAAAATCCTCTCCCTCTACTAAATATTAATGTACTTAAATGTTCATCGCGGGTGGGTGCGAGGTAAAACGAAATAATCTAACCGAATGAGAGAAAAATAGTAATCGCAGCTCGCTCGCCCAGCCAAAGACATCCGAAAATGGTAGAAGTATGTTATGATATTATCAAAAAATATAGCAATAAAGCCAAATTACACCTCTTGCTCGCCGTGGGAGCCCCTGCTTTGCCATAACACTAATACAAAGCAAAGGGAAGTGATATGGGGAACATTCTCAGCATTTCCCTCTGATACAAGAGAAACGTATTGTAAAGACCCCTGCTCTCTAGGGCTTTCAATCAATAACGCCATCGTGCCCAAGCAGGTCCTACACAGTGCCAAATGACTCCACTGCACTAGCGCGTGTACTACCTGAGGGCACCTTCCAGCATTAGCACTAGGGTGTTGATTGCGGTAGTGTTTATGCCCCCCCCCTCTTCTCTGGTTTCCATCCTACCCCTCTAGAAGCCAACTGACAAACGTAATTCGTTACCTCCACCCTACACATAAATTCCCCAACACTCAGTACATGTGAAACACTCACTTTACCCGCGGTGAACTCAGCCAGACCTCGCCTCCAGCCGGCACTACTCAGGTGTGGTGCGGGGTAGGGTTGTAGTCTCCGTCAGTGTTCGGCTGGAGCTGGGGCTGTTACCGGAAGGCTTAGGGAGTCGATTGGGATAGGATGCGAGGGATGCCGGAGAGACACTAAGAGATTAGCCTTGCCTGGGGGGCGATACCACAGTTGCTATGTGGATTGTAGAATGGTGATAGCGGTTGTTGTTGGAATAGGGCGGTGATCTGGGAGGAGGATGTAAAAATGTGGGTATGAGCCGCCATATCCTGATGTTCTGGATTGATGTATAATATGATACGACAAAGAATCGCGTAGTGTGAAAGCGTCAGGGCATAATTTGTTAAACTAAACCAGGAACACGGTGGTGGAAAGTGGGTGTGAAGGTGAATTTCCCCCTCCCCCACTCACCCCCCCCCCCCTTAAGGGACAATCGCAAGCCTCTAGTTCCTGGTTTTTCGTCCTAGTGCTTAGTCGACTATTCCCGGTTTAGTCAATTCTTTCTTCTGATTATGCATCACCTGGTGGTACTCTAGAGCTGCGATAAGATGGTCTTTTGTCAAACTATTTAGGGTAGTTATCAGACCAGGGGTAGGGGGGGAAAGCTGAGTTTTAAGAACACATTTCAAATTAAGATAGCCTGAGAAAGTGAGCTGTCGTATCATAAAGGAAAGCCCGTGGCCACGGGAACTAATTTCCTTTGGAGTTGAGGGGCCGACACTTGAGCCAAGGAAATCAAAATATTTTTTCCCTATTAATCTTGTAAAGAGCATAGCAGTTCCCAAGGAAACTTTCTAAAAGAGTATAGGTATAAGTGCCGAGAAAAATGCGGAGCCCTGGACGGGGGATTGGGCCGTGGCTCAAGAGCAACTAAGTTTTTTTTTCGCCCCTCACTTCCTGTAGCGGAGCGAGTACGATACCGCAATATGGGGCTAAGAACACATGCCACGATTGCTTTTTATTGACTTTGGATGTCGAACTTCCGCTATCGCTAACAGAAGTCCGAGTTCTCCAACTTATTGATTCAGACTCATAAAATCTCACTCGTCACCCAGAGTCGAGTAGCCTAGTGTACACCACCGCAATGAACGTCCTTTTGATACACTCAACAAACGAAAACCATCAAAGACTAATGAAAGAATGGAACAGAGAGAGAGAGAGCGTGGGATCGTTAGGTAGGGACTAGACAGAAGTTCATAAGGTAAAGGTAAGAGAAAGACATAACACCGAATATGCACTTGAATGGGAAGCAGAAGTTGGGTTGGCTGGAACTCCAACCATGGGAGACATCTTGTATGCCCGTAAGCGAGAGTATCTAAGCACGGAATCTCTTGGGGGCCGGACGGCCGAGGCCACGGGGGCCACCTGGGGTATTATTCCCGCCGGCGCCGGCACCGGCACCGCGGTTGTTTCCGTTAGGAGTGTTCCCCCCGGCTCCTCCTGCTCCATTGTTTGCCCCAGCGTTATTGCCGTTACCATTAGCATTACCGGCAGCGGCAGTGTTGGTCGGAGCTGCATTTCCTGCGGAGAGGGTATTTTGCGCACCAGAGTTGGCGAGCGTGTTGCTCGCCACTGCGCTAGGACTAGCACTGGCACCAGCACCAGCACCAGCACCAGCACCAGCCCCTGCTTGTTGCACCGGGACACCTATCTATTTTAGTGGTTTTCTTGAGGCAGCGGGTATGGAGAGAGGTGGCACATACATCCACCAAAAGGCCCAGCGTTAGCAGGGTTTTGGCACCGAACCATACATATACCGGCCATCGCACCGGCGGTTCCTGTACATGCCATATTCGCCGGCATCTGTGCTACAAGCGGCTATGTCCCGACCACCATTAGACAACAGCCCTCTCCAGGAGAACCCCTCTGAGGAAGAACTCACGAAATCTGTCTCACTGCCAGCTCTATCTCTCCCTTCCCGTCCGGGGACGTTCTGCGTAACAGTCATGGGGGTGAACGACGCTCCAGTGCCTGTCTGATCGATCATGCACTCGTAAGGCCCCGCTCCGTCGGCGTTCACTTGATGCAGCGTCATTGTGAGTTCACCGCCGGGCGAAACCTGCGGGAGGCCACCATTCTGGGTGATTACAGATTGCATAGCCGTTGGAATGTTGATCTCCCCGGCTTGGATGGTCATGCCACAGCCGGTTCGCGCTTCTGCTTGGTTGTCGTCGTCTTCTTCTTCGAACACAGTGGTGTCTTGCTGGAAAGGGCGGCGCCGGGTGCCGTCGCGAGGAGTTGCCGCATCGACTAGAAGTGTTAGCATGGATCTATAATAGTCCAGCATCGGGTGGGGCTTTAAAGGTATTATACCAGCTAAAGCAGTTCCTTGGCCACCAGCGTCACCGGTTGCGCTAGTGATCACACCATGGGCTGAGGTAACAGAGATGAGAGCAGTGGTGAAGAAGACAATGTTGAAGCAGTAGAATATATGCATTTTTGTTGGAATCGGGTGAACCGAGTTGAAGAGGTGAACCCCAAGGACTTAGAAAATATTGTGTATGAAGAACAGGAAAAGGCTCAGAGCTAGTCGAGCTATAGTGGAAGGATCGCTCCTGGCGAAATACACTTCAAGTGTAAAGTGGAATTGAAGGGAAATGCAGAAGAAGCCTAGTTATCTGGTGATATTGCGCTGGTGAGCTGACCAAAGCAACAGCGACTACAGACTGCCAGAGGTATTTATAAAAAAAGAATCTCACGATGGAATATCCCCATCGTATCACCGGAACCGTCTCCCCCCCCCCCCTCTCTGGTCACCGAAACACTCCTGTTCAACTCAAAACCACAGTAACCACACTGCATTCCCATTTCCGACCTCTTAAGATCTTACATTTTTCCTCTTATTGTATCTGCCTCCCCCTCTCTGAAATCCTTAAACAGATAAAAAACAAATATCTCAAATACCTCCATATCCCATAAACCAAGCCCGAGGTTTGATACTACTTCCACGTCCCAGGCCGAGTAGGGCCCATACGCAGATAGAAGTAGAGTTCAGTGCTCAGATCTCTTCTGCGCTACAGACTTTACCCCCACTCACTTACTCGCTCACGCTTGTTCCTTATTTTCCCCGGTTGCGGTTAGTAGTTTGCTATCCCAACTACCAACTCTTCTTTTCAACCCCCACTACTATTCTTATCCACTACTCAGCCATACAAGGTAGACTAGCTCCAAGTAGCACTACTACCCTGCTGACAGTAGTAAAGTACATCAATTAAGCTTACTTCAAGCGAAGAGTTGCTAATCCTTGCTTCACCGGACCGGGGTTCCTGAGACTTGATACTGACCTAGCAGGGTTGTCCCATCAAGAACCCGAAACAAACCCGGTCGGAAAGTGTGACACAACAAACCTTCTTGCGGAGAATTTATACTCTTCCCTTAGGATTTTAGGTTTCAATAGCTTGAGGAGGTATGACCTAGGAGGGGTAAATAGTACAAGTTAATATACATGTCGTGTGACGATCTACACCGGGGAGGATAGCTTGACACTCAATGCCCTATTTAAAAACTACAGCAACTGATAATTTTCTTCTATCAGATTATCAACTTCTATTATACCATCCATCAAGTCTACTACTCGTACTACCTCCTCATGAGGTTTGTAGAACCATTTGCCTCCCCCTCCCCTCCTTCCGAACCAACATAAGGGGTTAGAGCGAAGCTACCATATCACCCCTCCGTACAAGCCCAACTATATGAAACCACTTGCAGTACTATCGATAACTCAAACCCAATCTTTACAAATCCTATCCCCGCTCTCCTACTAAAAATATCTTCCGGATGCTCGGGCTTTTCCCAAGCTCTTTAGGCACTACCTCTATCTCTCGTATTTCTTTCATTCTTTCATTTTTCTTTTTGCCTCCCTCACAACGCTCGGGGCTTCCAGGGACCGTTGCCTTAGGTGGTGATGAAAACACCGAACCCTAGGGGCCGCGATGCCTCATCGCAGAACCGGCCGTTGAAACTAGGCCGTGGGGATTGTCCTTGTTTGAACTAGGTGCCGAGCGTCCACCTGTGCAGCACAACACTTCCCAGTCCAAGCACACCATTGTATTTGTAAAAAGGAGCCATTTGGAGGACCTAGATGAGAGGTTTCCCAAATATGTGCTATAAGCTTTTCCGCCAATTTCCAACATTCCCGCCGAGAAACGCTCCAGAAGCCTGCTGTTGAACGAACTCATAATAGGCGCGTAGGCTTGGTATGCCAGGGGTATCTTATGATATAAGGCCTACCTCAGGTCGATACGTTTTTGGAGTTTCCAGATCCCCTACCGTAGGTTTTTGACCGAGGACCCGTTTACCTAACCGCTAGTGGTAAAAATTTGGATGGTAGAACTAAACGGTGACATTATTTGTCGATAGACGGTGCGAAAGTGTTCATCCAATTTCCTACCGTCCTAAACTCTTGCCACTAGACGGCCAAAACCCGACGTTCCCTCAGAGGTCGGTTGGCAAATTCCACCAGACGCTAGACGATACGCTGCTCTGGGTAAACACCATCTGCTTGCCCACATACCTCCAGGAGCCTCCAACCGTCAACCCCTCAACCGTCGGTACCGTCACGAGCTGCTAGACAGCAGCATGCAGGTAAACGGGCCCTAATCTGGGAACTTTCTGGAGAGGAGAGGCAGCATGACACTTAAACTGAATACGGGGTGCTTTTTCTTTTTGAAGAGATGCTCCGGAATGAGTACAATTGTACAGCAATATGCCAAAAATCAGGAAATCGGTAGATATGTCTGAGTTCTAGTATCATAGAGAGCAGTAAGTTATGGCATGGCCTCTTACAGTACCTAACGAACACAACCATGCTTAGTCAAGGCTAGAATCTGCAGCCATCTAATGAGTGGCTGGCTTTACATGGGCTACCGCGTGGGAGGTCTTTCACTACTCCCTCAATGCGGATGTGTCGACCGGTACCACACACAAGACGAAACATCCCTACAGTGAAATCCATTTCTCGTTGTTAATTCCATGAATTAATACAAGGTAGTGTACTGTACACGTGCACAACAAGCACTTCCCCAGGGCAACCGAGTCCAAGAGGAATCCTGTGGGAGGTACAAAACAAACACTAATAAACCCAATCAAAAGTGTGCTTGCGTCTCAAAAGCAGGACTTCTGTGCACCTTCCAATGTCAAGCTATCAGATGAAGCCGGAATTGGAATTGGATCTCCCGCTATACAACTCGGGTGTTTAGTAATGGCGCACGCCTGTATATCCAGCAGGTCCAATAGCAGGAGACATTAGGTCCGTCTTTCTCTAAACCCAGGAGAGTGAGAGATGAAGCAAGAGGAAGCCACATTTTCCACCAGCAAACCCCAGAGCAGAACGACCCCGGTTAGTTTGCACGTGAGCAGAGTTCCCCAGCTGAAACAGACCGGTGCCTACCGATCTCCCCAGGGATTTCGCAACATTCTCTAATGCAAAGTTTAGACCAACTTTCGATATTGGAGACGAGTAGTGGCGTTTAATCCCCGCAAGTCTCTAGAGACACTGATTTCAAGAGTGTGGAGAGATACCGTGATGGGTTTCCCCAGTGTTCAAACACCCCCAAGGGGGGAATTTTTCAAGCGCCCAGAACTATGAAGGATAAAACCCGCTCCGCTACGGTCCCTGCATGCTCTTTTCTGTTGTTGAGTTCGTAGTTTACTAAGTTTTGTACTAAGTACTGTACGGGAAACTCCATAGAAAACACCCTAAGGTACAGCCTGAAAACCCAATATAACAGAAGATCCCACCCCCCACGAAAGAAAGGGAAAAAACTATACAACTCATTATCATATCATAACTCAGATTCCCCTTCCTGGGTAGAAACACATCAAGATCTCAACCTGGACCCTTTTGTAAAAGGAAAAACACCCAATCCCATTGGAAATTTTATCCAATTCTGAACAATAAAGGAAGACAAACTCCTAACCAGTTTCCTCCCTGTCTCACCAGCCTCCCAAAGCCCCGAATCCCCAGCCACATTGAACACCTCAGGGTCCCCTCTCATCCCGCTTTCCAAAGCAACACAGTCCCTGCATGCAAACCATACCATTTTATATGAAAGGCTACTCTCAAGGTCCATGAAGAACTCCGACCTCTAGCATAAAAAACTAAGAGCTCAATGAGATATAAACTTGAAACCCCTGGTCGTTACCATTACCCATGGTGCCACCCTACCTCTGGGGCCTACAAGAAGCTCCCACAAGAAGCTCCATTGGTTTCGCACAAGTGCAGCCTATTGCAGAAAAAAATAGGATACCAAGGGCAGAAACACGGACATCGATCGGTTCGGGACATTAACCTCTCCAATCAGAACTCCGAAATCCCACGCGTCATTTTTCGATCTTCTTCCCCAGAGGCCATATTCGATCTCAGATTTCTCCATGCTTACTCTGGTTCCTTTTTTATCCCAGACAGCTGAAATTCTAACTAGAGGGTTCTACCCAATCCAGGCATCGCAATTAAATCTACCAATCCACCCGATACCCGAAAACAAATTCAGCCGCTTAGCACCCAGAAGGCTATTCGAGTATTGTGGTATGATATTTGATCTTTAGGGTGTGCAGCAGACCAAATTAGTATAGGTCGCCGATGGTTTGCCAGTCTGAGCCTCTTACGATTTCCCCACAGGCAAGCTCTTGTGGGGGTGAAGGGGGAAAAAGGGTAACTTACTAGTTAAGCGATATTCAAATGCAGAGGCACAGACTGCCGGGAATAAGGCTGGGGCTCTTGGCAAGGATCTGCAGTTTGCAAGAGGGGAATCCAAATAATCCAAGCCCAAGGTAAAGACAAACACCTAGATGTTTAGTTACAACGGTTCCGTTCCGTTGGGCGACCGTTTCTGCTGCGAAAACGATCTTCTCTCCGTTTTGAAACGGAAGGGAAAGGGCCATTTGTATGGGAGAACGGAGCGGAACCGTCGCAACCAAACAGGCTCCTTGTGATTGGTGGTCGTACCGGTGTTGGGCTGATTTCGCAGGACCCGTTTAGTTTGGATGGTGTGTCGCGCGTGCCGAAATCACCCTCCTGTGCGTATGTGTGACCTATTGATATACCGGAAGACAAACAGGTGGAAAGTTGACCAGACGATGAATTGCCTAAAGGCCTTGACAAGGGTGAAGTAGGGAGCTATGCGCTTGAACGAATTGAGAAGGAGAGAAAAGGTTGTTGATTGGCTTGCTTTTCTCGGTGTGGTTGTTCGTTGTTAGTCTAGTCTACATGAGAGGCAGCTTATGTGCTAAAGTGTGTGCGCCAAGCTAACTACTAAACAGAGTTTTTCCGTGGGCCCGATCGAGCGACATGACTGCTCTCACTACCCTATCAAACACCTCAGGGCACACCGGTTCCTTGCATATACTATCACGGCCGCAGCACCCTTCTGAAGAATAATAGTTTATATTAAGCACTATTAATACTTAATACTCTCCAGCACACATGACCCTTACAAGCGCAGCTACATTCCTTCAATAAGACAGGTGCAGAGCTCAATTAGGAGTGGAGGCTTAGGTCATTAGGCCAGTGAGGTGACAAGACATCAAGAGTGCCCAAGTCTGATTTTTTTATTCTTCAAGAAAGCCATTATCGAACACCAGGCAGTGTTGCAAATGCCAGCCCAGGCAAAGAATGGACCAGCACCAAAGTTGATACCCCCCCGAAAATTGTCCTCAACATTCCATTCATCGCATGCCACAGCTCCGAGCACTCCGACCACGGCCACATCCAAGGCGCACTTTCCTTGTAGTTCTAGACCCTTTGCTAACTAATGGCGTAGGAGGTGGTCCCTTTGTTAAAGTCCTTTATAAGTTTCTAGATGCTTGGTGCTGGTACAACACTGACCAGTGCTCGGCATCAAGTAAGCACGGGCCGGGAGAATGAAAAAATAGAAACCTCCCAAAATATTGCTAGCAAGTATACACTCTATTTTGCACCTCCACTGCCGGAGGCTTAATAATCCAAATCAATTTGGGCACTCCGAGTGATATCAAGGGCATCAACGTGAGCATCATATCGGACACCTGGAATTTCTTGGAGCCTCTGGTCAGTGGCCCGGTGCGCGGGACAATTCACAGCGCTGTAGGACACAGCATCCCCACGAGTCATGTCATGCCGCTCCCAGTAGATAGTTGTTACTTTTCTTACTGCCATAGACTTAGCGCCTAGCTTCCCAGTTTCAATTACTGGCAAAAATTCCGACGCAACCGGCATTCCTCCTAGAAATAGTAAGGGATTTTACCCGAAACAATGGCACCGGTGCTAAATCACACAAATACAACATTAGCTGCCGTATGGTTTCCTTCCGGATATAATTTTCAAGCAATGGAGAGCCTCAAAAGAGCCTCCGGAACCGAACCCGACCAGGTAGACAGTCCAACCGTGGCGCCCCCTGCGGCTGGGTTGGCACTCGCGTATCTTGATTAAGCGCCAAATACCGTAACAATGTGCTGCGCACTCAGCCGAGAATTTCGCCCACCTCAGGCAGCTAAACCAAGGGCGTGGGGCCACTAGTGTCAAACCCGGAGCCGTGGAACTCATAAGGGGAGTAAGAACAAGGTAAGGTACCGCTTGCCAGAAAGAAGAAAAAAATCATTTCGCCTTGCGCGGCGGACTCATACGGCCCTGCTTATAAAAAGGCTTTGTAGCATGAAGAAGGCCAAGACACTTCATGTTTAAGTGAAAGTATAATATTAAGGCTTGAAAATTATGAAGCATCTAAGTGTTAAAGTACAAAAGTCTATGGGTTGAAAAAGAAAGAGAGCGAAACTAGTCTAGGTTAGGGGAAAGAAATCTTGGGCAATAAAAGCATACAGTTGTAAAAATGCCACCTTAACACCGACCATCCAAAAGTACCAGGAGAGAAGTTCTAAATCTAAAGAAAATAAAAGTAAAAATAAAAAATGAAATAGAATGAAAACATCCAATCGGACCTTATCATGATAGTAGGGACGCATAAAACACCGGACTCCCGAATAAGAAAAGAATATACGAGAAAGTAAGAATTCAAGACATTACGATAGTACCCAGAGATAACTTACCCGCTCATCGACGGAACTCCCCACCGCCCTTTATCAGAGACAGATATACTGAAATGAATAGCTCTCTCGAAATATTGTCAAGGCCCTTGGCGGGGCCGCCATTCTTTCGACCTCAGTAAACTGTGCGATCAAAACCCCCGTAGGGATCCCGGCCAGTGAATTGGGCAGGCATATGTTTGCTCTCCAATTGACGAAAGAGCCATTATTGCTGCGCAAAGTGTTTGTCGATGCCGGTATTCTAGAAGTCAAGATTTGTACTTAACATGGAGTCCGGGCCTCTCACTTTTGAGGGGCAATAGGGCCCGCGGATCGAAATGAAAGGGTGTGAACGGCTGGACGGGCGCGAAGCTGATGACGAAATATATCTATTATGACGGCCCGGAAATATTTTGTTGCTTGAGGTGCTCCATCTAGTCGAGCGATTATACTCATAATACCGGCAATCTGGATAGCCACAGACTCCTCCTTGAACTCCTCTTTCATACCTGGAAGCTCCGCTACAGTTACCTTCGCCATTCCCTTTGAGGCCATCAACGTTAGCTGAAGTGATCTAAGCTAAAGACAAAACTGAAGTCCCCCCATCCCTGAAGCCAATAAATATTTATGATTCATAGCATTGTGTGAATCACCCTAATGAGTCGGAATTCTACCTTGCGAACACAGTGACAGTGTATACTTCCTCTCACAACCACATCCAGTCCACTTCACCACCTTGAAATGGCACATCGCTTTACTCGGGCTTTTAGTGGTCGTAGTCTCGGAGACTTAGTCGGTGATATGTGGAAGCGGTATTTTCGGTGGTAGGGGCTCTCGATATAAAGCTGCAACAAAGTTCGAGTTGAGGCGGAAGAGGGTATACAATCAGAATTGAGCTTTGAGCAAATCGGGTCGAAAGTTAAGAAGCGCGTATCTTCGTGGTATCGTGTTGGCCAATGTCTGGGAATGAGTATAGGGCCGAGGGGCCCATGGGCTTTTATTATACGAAAGCAAATAGAGGAAGCTTTAGGTTACTGTTCCCAGAGTAGCAGACGTCATTGAATATCTCCCGGCACCAGTATGAGCTCGGGAAAAGTGTTTTTTTTTTTGAAAGGGTGGGTTTAAGCTGCCTGTCGGTGGCACCAGGGCACGGGGGCAAGATGAAGCAGTAGATGGCATGGCCCATGTGGTACGGTACGCCTTATGATCTATTCCCCGGATGCCTCTGATCTAGATCAAACAAAAGCGTTGAAATCTCGATCCGGGATCGCCCCCCCCCCCCCCCAAGGACGTGATCCCCGGCCAAGCTAAAATGTCATCTCGAAGGGCAGCTATCAGATAACCCAAAGGAGCCCACTTAACACTACCGCTACTCCACGCTCCCAGGCCACACAGGGCAGTGGTATTTGCATTTGAGCCCCAAACGATCTGTTTATGAGGGAAGGGGGGTTCTTCGGCGTATAAACCGCGCCTTTGGGCCGAACCTGGCCAAATTAATGCGTTAGCTCAACCCCAAGCTTGGAGCACACTCTATCCCCCTTGTGGCTGGGTTTTCTAGAATGAAGCCCCGCTCACCAGCTCCCATGCAATAGCTTAAAGACCGAGATTAGCCTCTCGTTACCAGGAGTGAGGGAAGAACCTGAAATTTCAATAATGAAATGATGGGGCCAGCTTCGGAGCCTAGAAACGATAGCCGCGATACCTTCCAGCCAGAACTCCCCACCCGCAGCTCCTACTAGCTAACATTTAGACACTTCTCAACCTACATACCCCACACATACATATGATAAAGCATGGTCAGAATTTTAAACGGCGTCGGTATACGGCAGCCCCCCCGACCTTCGACGACAGCACACAGAGTTTCTACCAGTGCGGCGTTAAGCCGCCAGCCGCACTTGATTAGCCGCCAACACTCGTGAGCGTCAGCGCCATGGACAGGAGCTCAAATTTAACGGGTTCAGGAGCCGATGAAAATCAGCTGAGATGCGGGTTGGCACAGAATATTGCGGAAAGAGACGAAAGAGCAAAGCCACATGGAAACGTCAAAGAAAACTTCCGCATAGGGTGGAATAAACGCGCTGCTTCTTGTGTTCATTGGTAGACCAACCGCGATTTTGTGAGTGGATCGTAGTTAGGTACTCCATATTCGAGGCTACCAGGGAACACAAAATATGAACTCTCAGCCCCGCCTTACCCGCTAACGTCGGCTATCGTGTCTAATAACGAGTGCATATCCAACGGCGTGCCAATATCTCCCTCCCCCAAGTCGCTCCCGGGCTGATTTTCACGAAATCTAGCACTGAGACCGACTCGTTGATTATGACAGCACATCTCCAAAACCCACCCGCGGCACAAGAGCGCCGCAGCTTCATGAGTAGAGTACAAGCTGCTAAAACCCAGTACCAAATCCAAAGAAGCTGAGATAGTTGCCTAGGTAATTTGAGGCAGAAAAGAATCAGTCAGAGTTCCCCGAAAGATGGATAACAAAACCATCACAAGTGCCGTCATGTAGGGGACCTAACGGTCCACAACTGCCCCCGCAACAACCACCACCACTAAGGCACAATATTTTTGCCGCCCCGCTTTCCCTTGGCGAAATTCATCCGAGAAGTTAGCCTGAGGCTTATCTTTCGCCACTCAGGTACAAAAGGCCGAGTGTAATTTCACGACCTCGGAACCGCCAGCTCAATCTCGCATTTACGGTATCAGAGAAGCTTGAGTGCGGAGAGCACGGGCGGGACCATTAACCAAGAACCAGTAAAATACCTTTGCGCGCCAAACCCAAGACTGTATCAGTACTTGTACGGCGCTACTGTGGAACAGAGTTGACTCAGACCCTAGTATTCTAAATTTTAGCACCAGCTCCCTTTCCCACTGTTTCCGGAGACGCCAAATTGAAAGTACCCCACAATATCGCGAATGCTTTGCTCCCAGCCCCCAACCTTGCCCTCAGTTTCCATATCAGAGGGTGGACCAATGGACGTTCATGCAGCTCAAGAAACGCTGAGACCGTTTCCATCGTCCAAAGAGCATTCTGATGAGAGCACAGCTAGTGCCAAGAAAGGCAAGGGTATATAAGGTAAGTCCTATGAATAGTTATGTTATCCGGCGCCGTTACCAGCATAATGCGGTGTCCCGATACTTATACAGCCCTTCAAACGACCCGAAATCGTTGGCTATTGTAGTGTCCAAGGGTCACCATTCCGGCTGGACCAGTAAGGTCTCTTGAGTCCGACTCCTCCTTAAACCCCCAAGAACCCCAGCGAATCAAGAATTAGCACTCTGAATTCTCATTATTAGTGCTAGGGCCAGAGTTATTCTATAACTTATTGTACAATCAGTTGATATGATGCTGTACAACATTGGTAGGGCTGAAGGTAATTTAATATTCAACATAATAGCCGATTTTTTTTCATGCCATCTCTTAAACCCTGGAGCCAATAAGCAACCCCCCCTAACCGGCCAAAGTCATCAGGTTGGCCGCAGACATTTATTTTTAATGCTAGAATGCCATTCTCTGAGCTCTGCCTCTTCCTTATCCGCTAAATATCCATGGCCGAAAATCCCCTGGCTCCGTTCAAATAATTCACTTGGGGGAACACTTACATTGGCGGCGATACTTTTTCCCGACTATTCATACTTGCTTTAATAGAAGGCTGAATCCGCCTGAGTAAATACTCTCTCACGGCCTTTCGAACCCTCCTACAAGTTCGAGTCCCCACGGTGGTGGGATCTTCAGGGGCTGTCTCAAAATAACCCAAACATTGAGAGGCCAACAAAGGACCTATCGGCAATGACCCGAATTCCCCAGTAATTGAAATTCCTCAGGTCTGCTTCCAGGCAGATCGCTGAGAGGTGGCCAAGCGTAAGATCTTATAAGGCCCGAACTCTCCTCAGCCTCGCAAAGGGAGAAGAAAGCCTTTCCTACCAGCTATCCATAACGGCTTCGCTCCTAAATATCGACTGTCCAACCTCCATATTCATTCTTGATGAAACTTGGCCTCTGTAATTCCAACTAGCTTGCCCAGTCAAGTATACCCGAGTGCCACTTTGAGAAGAGAAACCGTCAGTCAGATACGACGCCTCGAAGTCCATATCGGTAAACCCCCCCCGCTTCCCCGAGCTCCTTGAGGACTATGCGTCCTGGTAGAGCTGTTTACCTCCAACCGGGATCTTTATCCAGCTAATTTTCCTAGTGACTGTTTTATCCTAGATCGCTTTTCAACCAGGAAAAGAAAACGACATCACCTACAATAGGCAATAGATCCCTCTCCAGTAGAGACCAAATTCTAGAATATAGTGCCCTAGATTAGAGGTATCTATCTGCTTCCATAAGATACCTCAAAACCCTCTCTCGCCATATACCCTACTCCCTCCAGCTAGCTGTAGCGTGCCCATAAATCCAACTAAACGCCTGAAGAGTATCATTCAACCAACCAGTATTTAAAAAAGACTAGGATCGAAACATGAAGCAAGATTCCGTATTGAGGTTGTATGATTCATAGAGGGCCCGAATGGGTCTCACCACAATACAGTTCCTCTTCCACCAATAACTCCAAAGAGACACATGCTCTGAGAGAGATGCATCAAGCCACACCAGTGATCAATCGTGGACACCGAAAATAAAAGTACTGAGCAAGGCTCCCATATTGGCGGTCGCGTTGAATGTAGAAATTTTGAGCGGGCCCCGATATCGAGCTTAGGAAGCACCCCCGTTTGTGTTGCTTTATCTCCCCCGGATCGTAAATGGGTCCGAGATACCATTTGATCCAAGGTACCTAGTCGGGGGGTCCAGGGGCCGCATTCTCTATATATTTATCCAAGCACCAGGTCATTTATTAGCGGTGTCTGTATTTTGGCAGCACAAAAAAAGGGATAAATATCCATGAACAGACAAATTCCGTCTCACGGTGCACCCAGGAGGTCACCCTACCCTTCTAATCTATCAATGCTCAACAAGACCTTAACCCACTAACAGACACACATACCTGTTGCATCGCGGCTAGCTGTGCATCTACCAAGGGGGAATGGCAGTCTCTCGATAAGGGGGCGCTATAATTCAAGGGATCGATCAGAAAGACGACAGATGTAGAAATCGGAGGGGATGCGAGACGGCCAATAAATAAAGTCTTGTACCGTGCTCTATCGTTTCCTCCACAGTTGATAACCCGTGTGAGGATATGCCTGCATTCACGCGCCTACATAAGGCCTCTATTATACTAGCGTTTGTCAAAGCATGCACATTCAGACACCGAGACTTGCCGCCGCAAGCGCGAGCCAATCCAGAGGCCCCCTATCCTTTCGTATACAGTAATCAATGCCCATTCACTATTCCGCTAGGAGAAAAGATATTTGCATACTAATCCCAGTGGATAGTCCATGGGGGGTCAAACTATCGACTGTGCTATCATAGGGCCATCCTTCATGCTCTCAATATCTAACTTAGAGTGCATGTACTTCAAGTTAAGAGTCTTCGTCAAGACATTTATGGGGAACTCCTCCATTATCAAAAAAGTTCGTGCTCCCCGCAAGATATATATAAACCCTGCCATTCACTTCCTTCTCCCTTCTCCATTGGGGCTTTTGCCGCCCAATTGGGCTCAACCTCCATTCCCCCCCTACACTACCTTTAGCAGAAACGGAACCAAGGCCTCATGAAAGCACACCGGATCTCCTTTTACCCAAACTCTCTTCGGCGGCTTTAATGGAGACTCCATCGTATGCCAGAACCAATAACAGGCTAATCCACTTAGTTGAGAGTGATGCTTACTGCCAGAGGACCCGTCCATCAAAACTTGAGTGAATTCACCCCTGAAACATTGTACTAGTACAAGCTCCAGTGTTATGGAACACCCCCCAGAAGTATACCACACCCGATTTGTTCACAATCTCCTCCCTAACAAAAAAGCTCAATCACGAAATTACCTAACTCAGTGGGCGCTTCTATTCCCTCCTAGCCGGCTGCCCCGGTCACCCTTAACCCCTCCATTTTGTAATTAATGCCGCTTACACGCAACGCGCCACTTCCACCCTCATGCCCCACAAAGCTGAATTGACCAGAAAGGGTTTGAGGAGACTAGAACACCCATTCTCTAGGTTTCTTATAAACAGCATACCAGGCGGTCAATCAAGGGGGTGTCCAGCTGATGATGATGCTTGCCGGAAGACCCGCAAAGAGGATACAAGGCAGACCCAGCTCGAGCCAGCAACGACCGTTACCAGTGTACCCTCGTATCTTTAGGTCAATTCCAACTGCGATCCACAGCCAGTTTTTTTAAAATTTGAATTTTTTCTGCCCGGCTCAAAAGACCCTCGTCACCCCGAAAAAAGAAGAGTGCTTCCAAGAAAAGTCTCCACACAGATAGCTAGTCGCGATCTGGTGTCCGTGGTTCTTTGAAATATTTTCTCTTTTTCTTCTTCTTAATGATACCGTTCACAATACAGGCACCTACGACAAATCCTGGTCCTCGGAGCGGCAGATCGTGTGGCTTGACATTAAACGCCTGTATTCCAGAAGAACAAATCTGACTGACCAGAGCAAAACCCTAGGCAGGTAAGCTGAAGCTAGCTAAGCCCCAGCCAAGATTATGCACATGTCCCACCGACCAATTAGGACTAGTTTCAGCCCGACTCTTTAAAGAATGAACGACACATCTGTATCTACTTAAATTCACGAACTACACAGCACTATGCAACTTACCAAAAAGCCTGATCAACCCTTTCCTAATGCATCTAACCAGCGATCTTTCTTCCCTTATTCCTACATCTAACAGCGATGAGGCATCCCTAGAAAGCGGGGCTGAATCAAAGAAAGAAAGCATAAAAGAGGAGAAAAGCAGAATCAACAGATATCCAGGGTTATGTCGTTGGATCGAAGGCAGGTTCTCGTATAAACCCCCAAAACAGCTAAAATCCACCCTCGATACCGTGCTGGATACCCACCCTTGGCGGTAAGTTTACAGATTTCTAGATTCCACCAATTTGGGTGATGACCCTTTTAATTTGCGGAAGACATTCGTTCTCGCAACTTTCGACCGTTTCCTCAGTGTAGCAATATAGCCAGCAGTCTCTAGAAAACTTGTTCTGCCGCGGGGTATCAGATAAAGGCGAACGCCCTTTGGAGGGGCCAACAAGTAAGGTACCGTAGTGTACCGCGCCCCGGCTTGTTATCCACAATAATAATTCGGGCGCCTCGACAACAGAAGCAGAGAATACAGTACACTTAAAATCTTATATACTTTTCTTTATCATCAATGACAGCCTTCATCCTCTTAGGCATGCTCCTTGCCAGTCCGTCAAAACAGTCTGAATCTGGTAACTCTCAGAAGTGCTCGATGATATCCCAGATTTCTTTGCTCAATGCCCAACCTCGACTTCACCCGCGTCCAAACAGTACGGTGGCTTTGGAGGCACCGCCCTCTTTACCTACTCAATTTACTTGCATTCTGGCACCATAGAGGCTAGCCAAATAGCCTCGTCACAATTTTATAGGCTTCTCCTATCCACTATGTCCAACCCTGTAATGTCGTAATTGTCTCGAGCACAAGTATTATAGTCTCGGATCCCCCATACCACAACCCAGTATCAAAGGCCAAGGGCAATGTGATAGACCAACCCTAAATCCCTACAGCACTTACCTTATCCCCTATCCAGTGGGTACAGTCTGTAAACACCAATTCCCATTGCACCCGTGCTGTATTAGGTTGAGAAAATATCATGCCTTCTATTATCACCAACATTACCGCGCGAGCTCGAGCACCCCCTAAGGAAAAATGAACTCTAGCATACTCCATTTTCTCCTCTGTTCCTCTCACCACCGATCCCTAACGAAAACCCCACCACTACAAATATCTCAAAACCGAACCCTAAGCATTCACCATAGATCCGACCTTTGCTCCCCCTGACCCGGCACGATAGTCTGCTCCGCCAGGAGTGTTATCATAATATCATACCTACGTAGATCTACTAGACCTCACCCCTCAGCTTCAAACTGCAGGCTCTCCCCGCGATTTCAAATCAATTAGCAGGAGCCAAGTTGGTCCAGCCGAGATTCAATTAGTGCCGGTACGACACGGTATCCCCAGTCAATTGACAACCTAATCCAGATCCCACAAGCGGTACTGTACCGTACTGCCAGGCACGCAGTTGGATTCGTGGGTGATTGCGCGGCAACTCACAAATATCGTGTACCATTGACGCGGTGAATTCGGTAGTTTAGAGGGTAAGCACAAGGGGTATTTAAGGAAGGGAAAAGTGCACGAAGGAAAGACCATCACGAAACTACAATAAACCATCCACTTGTATCACCTTTTTTCTTCACTTTTACCTCCCTCCGCCAGGTCCTATGAAATGGTGATAAACGAACCGGCATTTCCTTTCTCTTTTTCTCTTTGAACGCCGGCTTGATAATATTTTTCTCTTTGCACCCCAGAGTTGCCACTCCCACCCAAGAACTCCAGTATCCGGAAAACATCCGACAGTATCATACTGCACCACAACCTTACGGAAACCCAATACCCCGCCCCTACAAACCTTGCCAAGGTTTTGATGGAAATGGACAAAAAAAAAGTACAGTATGATATCATACCTTTGTTCCCACCGCATCACCTTCAACAAGTATTCAAGTGTTGGACTTTGTAGAAGCTTAAGCTTGCACCCGCCAGTCCTGCATCCCGCTGAGAATTCCCGAATACAGCAGAACTTACCGCCTACCCCGCCGAACCCGCAGGGCAGCAGGCAGTTACAGCATTCCAAAAGATCTATCCAAAAGATCCCGGGTGCCACAGTTCTCCCCCACCAGGCATAGAATATCAGTGGATCAACAAGCGTCTCCACCAATGACGAAATACCTCCGAAATCTCAAACCCCGGTGCTCTTCTGACCTAGATACTAGCCAAAGAAATAAAACCCAAGAGCCCAGGATCTGGAGGGATCGGAAGGTTAACCCGTGGCCTCGAAGAGCCATCTACTACTCCAAGTTCCAACGATCCCCACCATGGCCAGCTAGTCGTTTAAACGGAACTTGACACCCACCGCGATGTCCAGAGGATGAACCCTGAAGACTCCGGCAAACTAGCGAATTTATGCTGTACCGCGATTCCCGAGTGGACTGATTTGTCACTTTGCAGGTTCTTTCTTTCTTTCTTTCTTTCTTTCTTTGTTAAATCCGCGATTTATTTGTAACCAGTACAGGAAAATCATGACAATCACCCCGAGGTATGGCCTAGATATTTCTTTGCAGAATTTCCGGCTCCTTGTACCGTATAGTACAGTACAGTACTGCACAATCTATCGCCGATCATCATCCGAGTGCTAACGCTTACTGTTATCACTGAGAAATGCGAGTGCAGTAAGTTACTCAGTACACTCGTGTCCAAAAAGTGCTCGCTGATCTAAAAGTACTCTAGTAGGGCTTGGCGGTAACAGAGGTATCATACCAGTACTTGGGTAAGATTCTGTTTTCTTATATTAAGTAGTCTATATTCGGCTCATCCGCAATTTCTCTTAAGGGGGAATAAGGATTCGCAAGGGCTGGGCGTTAATGAATATGCGACCTTTTTTGGTCTTCTAGACTATGGAGCATCTTTAATAGACCCTATCGTAGTACTAGTACAGCATACTTCCATTTTCATCGCGCATTCGGAATCAGGTAATATTAAAGATTTATGTCTTAATACTATGACCAAACATGGCTAGTAGCAATTTCTGCTCCTTACATCATTTATTCTCATACCAGGCCAAGCTTGTTCTCTTTTATTACATCTTAGTTCACACACAGGTCATCTCCACACCAACATTGGTTTCCCATTTTGGAAGAGCCATCACGAACCCACAGAAAGTATAGTGTTCATGCTCCTTGAAAGATTGCAGTGAACGGTGCCAGTAGCCGGTGAAGCTCATGTATGGGAATCGACTAACACTTGGGAATTTATTGAACCGTGCTTGAAAAGTGGCATCAAGGCTACCCTCAGCAAGTAAATAAACACCTTCCCTCATCCTACCGTCACATCACAGTTGCTGTCACTATTTTCATAATGATCATTATTTTCACTTACCATCAGTTACATTATCCTCTTTGTATTAAAGACATCAAATCTTCAATATTTCAAATAATTCTGACACACCTTCTGGTACTTTTATAGCAACCGTATTCCGAATACACGATGAGAATAGAAGTAAATACTTCTGCTACTGCCAAGCCCTACTAGAGTACTTTTGGATCAGCGAGAACTTTTTGGACACGAGTGTACTAGCATGGAGCAAAAAGTGATCGGAAAAAAAGTGGTTGGTGCAACACCACTCTTTTTCCGATCACTTACCCCCACACCCAAGTACTGTACTCGAGTATAATACCCGAGGAGGCGGCACTACTGCATCCTCAAAATTAATGAAGAATGGCACGTATCACTCCCAGCATACAATCCTAACCTCGACAGCCTCATCATAAGCGGTCCGACAAATCCTGTGCCAACTTAGTACTGTGCCGCACATGCTCAAGTCAGCACAACATCTCACAACACAACATCAGTGAGCCTCACCCGAGTCTGGACCCTCCGGGGGATGTGGGGAAACAGAGCTATCACTTTTCCCTGCCCAGCGGAGCCGCCGGTCCGTTAGATGCGATATCAATCTGCATGAAAGCAGCAGATCTCAATACCGGGAGAAGAGATGTGGCCCCAAAGAGAGTTCAAAATTAGGACCGAGCTTTTGAGTGCCCTTCGAATAGAGTTCATAGTTCCCGCATGTAGCGAGGCCCGGTACGCTACCGTTATCCCACCCCACCGTGTTCAACTACCATTACGCTAAACTAGCGTGGACTACCGCCGTACGATACCCTTACTACAGAATCGAGGACTTGACGGTCTCACCCGCAGCACACCGATAGGTGATTATCTCTTGACTCCGAGCCTGAGAAAAACGGTTGGGACACAACAACCTGTGATACAAGCAATGCTCCATCATGACGTGACACCCTTCTGCAGGACCTTTCCGGATAAAACTTCCGCCTATAAGAACCCTCTCTCCAATCCTCAAATTCATACAGACTCCCCCCCTCCCTCCCCCCTCCCTTCCCTCCCTCCCTTCCCTAGAGATTGTCTTTTTTCTGAAAAAATAAAAAAAGGGACCCAATAGCCCAGATCTCTATAACCAATTCCTCCTCTCTTTTAGCATTAGGTGAGATGTCCGGCGACGATCCACTTTTCGCCCAGTATCTCACAAATCCCCGTTCCAGGCAGGTGCAAAGCCATCTTGTGGACTCCTCCGAAATATCGTTATCAGAGGCGTTGTCGCGGCTTCTGCCGAAGCAAAAACAGCAAAGGCATCATCTTCACGATGAATCGAGAAAGTCTCTCACCGCGACGAGTCAGCCTCTAGCAGATTCGCATTTAAGCCAGCTGCCGCCATATTCCACCACGAGCTCAGCGATCGATAGATTCTTTGTGTGCCAGTCGGCCTTGCAACACCTATATTTTGCGGAGGAAGGTGAAACGAGGAAGATGTTGGGGGAGGTCTATGCGAAAGAGTGCCAACTGTTGACTTTGTGTGAGCTCTCCGCTACAGCTGCGGTAGGGTGCTCGTGGGCGGACAACATTCCAAAGGAGACGCACGCAACATTCTTTGATACGGTTAAGGCTCACTTGGACCAATGCTTGGAGAAGGACGAATTGAAAGGGATGAAGATACTCGCTCTAGCGGCATTATATTCTATGTCGGAAAAGAAAGTGTCAAGCTGGGGATATGTGTGTATGTTTTTCCAGGGAATACGCCCCCCTTCACGATTATGGATTAACACGGGTCGTAGGTAAGGCATTACAGATCGCCCACTCCAGAGACCTTCAGCTCGATACACGGCCAAACCACATGACGGAGGCGGATTGGGTTGGGTATCGAAGATTATGGCGGACCTTACTATTTCTAGAAAGGTTAAACCAATCCCGCCCGACCACCCCCCTCTGTGCTAAATATTAGCAGCTTCCTTGCCACTTCCTTAGGCCGCGCACCCATCTGGAGCGCGGCATACGATACAATCGAGCTTGCGGAACCGGTTCAGACCCCATACCCAAAGACCCCATGGGTTATTTACTCACAGGTACACAGGAAAGAAGTTTCGATGTCCAAAATTCATCCCGACGAAATTCCTTGCAAACGGAGATTGTGAATATCGGGCTATTAGCTAGCAGGATCCTCAAAAGTGTCTTTGCCCCGCCCGTTATTGACCTCGAATTCGTGTGTGACCACATGGCGAAGCTAAAGCTACGATATGACAACCTACCGGAGACTATGAAACTAGGTAGATCCGGGTTAGCTCCGGGAGAGCATTTGGCCGACACCTCGTTGTTCACCCTTCACATGGTGTATCTAGGGACTGTAATACTCCTCACACGGAGAGTGCTGGTGGAATTGGCAAGTGGGGCCGGAGGCGCCTCATTCGAAGGAAGCACCGGAGAGGCATTAAGCCTCGCAAAGACATGTTTATCTGCAGGGAGGCAGACCTCAGAACTATTAGGAGATCTATATTCACATAAAGACCTTTTCAAGAACTGCTGGGTGACTATGTGAGAAACCATTCCCACTCCTTGAAGCAAACAAACGGAGACACACAGTCCAAAGCACGAAAACGAAATAAATAGCTACAAACACATCTAATGAACAACCAAGCCGAATAGATACTCATCGTTCAATGCTAGCCTCATCCTACTCTTCTACACCGCCCAAAAAAGGACGCTCGGACAGCCGTATCCCCAATACCAAGAAGATCTCGGTGCGGCCGCTCGATGCATCCGCATAGTGGAATACTGCGCAGAGCACGATGACCTAGCCAACTGCTACCTTAGACTGCTAAAACCCTTCAGACAAGCAGCCGGGGACGATATCGACACAACATCCTACCGCACACCCTCGGGCCCGAGCGAGTCCCCCGAAACTAGCGACTCGTCTTCGGAAGATGCATCCCCGGAGTCCTCGGGGGTTGCGGAAATCAGCGCGGCCGTAAACCTGGCATTATCATCATCATCATCACCGCACCCGCACCCGTCCGCAGAACCGCCGCGGATGCCGCCAGCCATTCGCAGTGCCAAAGGGCTTGAAGCCCGGCCACAGGGGCCACCGCGGAAATGGATCTCGGGCGGCCCTTATCACCAGCACGTAAGTCATAACCATAGTGGCCCTTCTTCGAGGAACATTCCACCAACGAGAAAGCGATCCTGCAGCATTCAGTCAGAGGAGGCAATCAAGAGGCCTAAGCTGTCAGAACAGCAGTTGGAGGCTTTTCTTAGGAGGGCTGCTTGAAACCCTTGCTACAATATCTATCACCTTTCTTGATTCCTCCTTCTCTCTCCTACTCGCTTCTCTTCCGCTCTATTCCTCTTTTCTCACCCACAAAAATTATCTAGGTATTTTCTTTTTTTTCCCCTGACCTCCCCGCCTAGCCTCGAAATTACCCCTCTGTAGTTAAATTAGATTATCATACGATTTCTATCCTCTCAAAAAAAAGAAAAGAAAAAGAACAAGCCTCTCTGCACACCTCACAAAACCTACCTATCTCCCATGCCCCGATCCAATCTTCTGCTCCGTACCCCATCATTCTCCCCCCCTCCCCCTTCGCAGCCGACCGACCATCCAATCGCCCGAGCATACCGGCAATCACGAACAACCACGCAGCGCACATACCGGTACGAGCACAGCACACCTCACCCCATTCTTTCCAAAAAGAGAAGAGAAACACCCACACACACCCACACACCCCGCAGCCAAAAGCCCGCCGATCATCCGCTCACTCCGGCTATCACATCCGACCGGCCGACCGTCACAGATTGCAACGGGGGGATTTCCCCCGGCCATCGCCAAATTTTCCCGGAAAGGAAAAGATGCGGAAGTGCGGGAGGGCTAACGTCATGGTCATGGAATATCACCCGGGAGTCCATCTGTGCCCAAAGCGCATCCCAGGACAGGGATGAAGGGAGATAGACGCTCGAGCAGATACCGTAGGGGGGGGGGGGGGCTGGCTACCGTAGTCTAACCCCGGTTGAGGACGGCACTCGGAATAGGGCTGGGTTTGGAGTGGTTGGGGGGGGTTGATGGTACCATAGAGAGAGATACTCCAATAGCCCGGATGAGAGCCCCGGGACGAGTGTAATGATAATACCGGTACTGTGCATCATGAGATAAGTTGCGGCTATGAGAGTGGTGTATGGTAATGATAATACCGGTACTGTGCATCATGAGATAAGTTGCGGCTATGAGAGTGGTGTATGTCAACTTTTGAGGCTTTTGTCAGTTACGGTGATCATGGTGGAGATATACCGCATATCGAACTAGAAGGTCTAATCTATCGAACTACTAAATGAGGGTCTGGTCTCCCGTATAACTATACTCGTACAATCCTCTACTACGCGATACCAAGAAGCGATAGAAGTTAGGACGGAAAGAGTTTTATAAGCAGAACACGCATTAGACTTATGACGCAATACAATTTATGATACCCGTATGATATGGCCAATATTATGATAGGGTGAATTTTTTGTTTTTACAACTTCGGGCACTGCACTGCGCTACGTTGTGTTGTGTTGCCTTACAAATTCCCGGTGTGTGCACTTTAGAGTACCAACTCATACGTCAAGCTCAGGCTATTGTACAGTACATCGCGGCGATATTTACAAAGGTGACTCTGTAAGCGGTATGACACACTGCCTACTAGAGGTAATTATCTCCCTCCTTTTTTAAAAATAAAAAAAACTCCAAAGCGGAAACCCCGTCGGTCGGGAGCCAAGTGCTGGGTGTTATGCGGTAGTTATGCCCACTGCCAATGATTCGATATCGACGATCTGGACAACGTTAGGTTCGCGATTTGCGGTTACATAAGGGTTGGGTAGATGGGCGAAAGTAGGAAGGAAAGAGGGGGGGTGATGATTAACCTCTTTTACGGCTTCAACGCTTAACACTACCGGTCCCTCATCGCCCACACAAACGGAATCTTCAATTCGTATTCCCATGCCCCGGAAATGTTTTGGCCACTGCAAATCGTCAGGGACGTACACGCCCCTGCCCATACGCCATCAGCCTACAGCGATCCCAACCAACCGGCCCGCTCGCCGACGGGCATTACTAGAAGGGAGACTAACGGTTCAATAGTAACACACTGTCCCGCCCGCAACTTCCGGCTCTTGGAGTAACTTCCGCAATCGTGAATATCCAACCCGACGTAATGCCCCACATGGTGCGGGAACAACACACCACGTAATCGAGAGGAAGTCAGGTCGAATCCAAGTCTTTTTAGTTCGGATTCTAGCTCCATTTCTGATACTTCGTGGATTTCGTCGAGTGATATGCGAACGCCCTCACGACAGAGGGATATACATCGCTTTTGCACATTTAAAACGGCTTGGTAGAGATCCCTCTGTGCCAGAGTGAAGGTTCCGGAGATGGGCCAAGTGCGAGTTATGTCTGTTACGTAGCCTCCATATTGCTGTTGGATATTAGTGGGGTGGCTGTTGCTGGTAGGGTTGGGGGACCTTACTCCACCGGCATCTACGAGAACCAGGTCGGATTCCCTGCAATGTTTTAGAACGGGAGAGATGAATTAACAGAGTAGAACAAACCCTAATTTATCGTCGTTCCTAGTATAGTGAATGTGCAACGAGTTCTAACACATCAGTGTGAGAAGGCATAGCAGGAGGAGAAACAAACCCGGCCGCCCGCGATTACGGGTACATACGCCTCCTTCTCACAACCACCCATTCGAAACTTATATTCCAGGAAGGTCCAGAGATCGCTTTCCTTTGTAAACCGTTCCTTCATAGCAATAGCTTTATTGAATGCTCTCCCAGATATCTGCCCCGCCCTCCGCATGTTTGCTACCTCCGCCTTACTTTTAAAAACCCGTAACTCGTGCATAAAGTGCTTCAACGGCAACACCCTCCTATCTTCAAGAATCTGCACCAAAGAACCTGGCGCAGCCGCGAGCGGTGGAGCCACCAACCTCGCAAATCCAGAAGTTCTTCCAGTCGAGGAAACAGCATCCGTATATACCTCGCTCGCCCGTTTAAGTATAGGCCGTAAATGGTGTTCAGCATGTTCGATATCCCCAGCCTAATCCATTAGATCATTAGAATTCCCAAGAAGCAAAACAAACAAACCTCATCTGCATTAAACATATCCAATGCAGCCTGAACCCCAGACCTCGGACCATCCCATAACTCAGCATGGTCGTCTTTCTCCCGAACAAACAGATGAAACGTATGTTCGCCGCTCCCGACCGGCCCCGTCTTTTCTTCGCCTGATTAGCATCTTCCCCACCGCCGCCACAAGGCCCAGCACCACACCATACACATACCGATAACACACAAAGCCTCCGGCTCCAGAAACCCCGTCAGGTAGAGAAAGTCCGGGTTCTGGTGAAACGGGTAAAACACCGGTCCAGAACGATACTTGACATATGCCGCCGGCACAACCGCCACGGCACCGTCAGGAAGCCTGGATGCAAGCTCTGCTCTACGCGTGGCGTACTCAAGCGCTGAAATTCCGGGCGTGACTGTGACCGTCAGCTCTGTTTTGTATAGCTATGATCGATTGATAGCTATTGGATAAGTAGAGAAGACTAATTGTTATTACCCTCTCCGGCCTTGAGCAACCATGGGTGCGTCTCGAAGCTTGGCTGTCCGAATTTCGTCTGTAAGACTTCTGAGTAAAATCTTCGCGGTATCGAGATGGAAGATGCGAGGGCGCGGAGGCGACGTAGTATCATCTTGGTTGCGAACGCAATGTAGGGGGCCTCCAAGAATGCTCGGTAACTTGTGAACAAAGTTTTCACCCTTTTTCTTTTATTCCCGATAAAGAGCCGCATCATGTCTTATCAGCACCTTATCGTTTTCTACCCCTGATCGGGGGGCTGGGGCGGATTAACTCCCGCCAAGACGCCTGCCTCAGCAAACGGCAGAAGAGGAAGATTATCCGAAAACAACGGTTACCGTACCCCAATCTCACTCGGGCTCACCCGTCAAAACAGAACAACTGTGCCCGAACCACCTATGCGCAAACAACCGCTCCACCACACCTTGCTTGAAGAACTATGATACAGTTTACTTCTCATAACCTCTCAGCCTACTAGAGATACTAGTTTCTAGAGGCATCTGATCTGGGGCGGCAACTATCAACATAATTCTCCTACCGCCAAGGCAGCCCGACGAGAGTAACCGCCGCGCTGGCACTGGCGGTTATGCCCTATGCCTCGAATACAGAAATTGTGTTTTGGCGAGGACTGCACCGTTACGACAAGCAAAGTTTCAGAAATTTTGATCTTCCGAGAACGAGGAAACTTTAGCGTTTCCGCCTTGTTTTCCGCGACAAAGGTTAACTTAGAGACAAAATCCTTCAACTGCCGGGGACGATATCGCGCGTGAAACAGGAAAACCGGTGCCTAAGTCAGCCAGTTTTAGAAAGAGCTGTAGACTATGGTACCAGAATCAAGGGAGGGGAAAGGGTTTTCGGGTTTTATGTTCGATCAAGATTTACGGTTCCGTATATTACTGGTACAATACTAGTACTCACATCTCCCCCTACTCCACCACAGACTTTATCACCAGAACGCTAAGTTCCTTGACTCCATTAACTTTTTAAGTATTATAATAATATTATATATTATTATAACTATGAGGGACAAACGCCCTCTCTACACTAAAACTCTAAACATTCACTACCTGTACAGTACTGCACTGGTGCGAGATACCATCCCTTAGAAAAACCCCGTCCGAACCCACTCCCAAACCCTTCCAAAAGGCTTTATCTACCACGACCACCACCACCACAGCGTTGCTACTAATGAAACATCGGAATAACGCAGATGGCAAAAGTGGAACATGAAATCGATTGACCTTATCCAAAAAAAAAAAAAGCAACTACGATCATAGCAATCATATAACCTCCTCCCAGCACTAGTACTAGTACGATACACGCCCGGACAATCAATTCATCCTATTATTTGAAACCGGAAGTAGCGACAATAAAACAAGACTCTAAACTAGCGCATTGCTCGTACAACAAAAGAGAGCTATAATAAACAACAAAGAAGACTCTAGCCCGTCACATCACAACAACAACAATCTTGAAACAAATTCCGAGTGATACTCCATGCCGTACCTTACTATCCACCCCCATCCTCCAAAACAATTACCGAAAATCCCGTCATGCACCAAATGCCTAAGCTCATCACAGGAAATTAAGCGATAACACACACACACTCGCTAATGCGTTAGTGTTTTCGGTGAACTAAGGGTGGGTAGGAATGGAATGAGGGGAAGTTAATGTGGTTTCTTGGTAGCGGAGTGATTACTCGTGATGTTTAACGTGATTTTGTTATGTGTAGGCGTGACTGCGGTATGGTGTTGGTTATGGGGTTATTTGCTTGCTTGCTTGTTTGTTTGTTTGTTTGTTTGTGGGTGAGTGAGTGATTGTCTGCCTACATGCCAATGCCAGCTTGTATATACAGGATTTCGGTGGTAGCGCGCTAGGAGGTGAGTGTAGTAGGGGCATTCTTAGGTCTAGTTATTGTGGGTTTATGCATGCTCAAGTATGGTATGGCATGCATATCTCTCTCTCTTAGGTTTATCATAGCTGATACATATATCGCCCTCTCCATATATACCTGGTATTAAAGCACAGTCTTGGAAATGAGGATTAACTTACAGAACCGGCTTTGTTGCCTAGGACGTGCCTTTTGCAAATTTGGTTTGTTATATGGAATAGCGAGGTATTACATTGCTCGTGTGGGCTGAAGTGTACCCTACCGTAGCCGCCTAGAGTCACAAGGATTGGTATCATTATACAAGACTCTAGAATTAGGCTTGGTACCTGTGCAGTACAACGTGATACCGCCTTATTATAGCGAGGTTATCAATAGAATAGAATAGAATTGTCCCAGTCTACAGCGCTGTACGACACTTCCGTTTCTTACCGTGTTAAGAGCACAAATGTGGTGCGATATAGTATGCGGTACTCCTCTCTTCCAGCCAACGTCCTGGAAAAACCCTCACAAACTTGCCGTGGAGGGCCATTATACTTGTTATTCCGACGGGCCTCTAATCTTTGGATCCAGAGACAATAGCTCGAGAAGGGTTAGTGGATTCCTCGCACGGTATGGCCTGAGGTCTTTGGATATGTCGGATCGGATCCCATTGACTGGTTTTCATAAATCTGTTAACTTGCCAAAGTAAGCATATCATGGGCTGGTGCGGCGCAAGAGCTCTTACGGTATCTGTGCTTATTACAGTGCTTGTACTAGTACTGTAAGCCTCAGAGTTTTTGAGGAATGCAATGGCAATCTATTTTACGAGCGTCACGGTGTGACGGGTACTCGTGTTTGTCAGTAGAATTCGGAAAACTCTTCCTGGTGATCCCAGACAAATCTCGATAGTGACAAGGGTTGTGTTTTCCAATTGTTACTTGTATATGCATCCAGGTGCCGCAATTTGCCATCTCGTCCACAACAGCCAATCACAAAGCAGCCTCCGGTGGGATTACCCTAGGTATCCGACCAGCTGAACTTTAGTTAATTAATGCCTTTCTCTCTCCAGGCATGTTACGAATTATCTTCCCTTCCATTTCACTCCGGGCTCACCAATTCTTGCTTCCCTTCTTCGCCTTCACCTCGGCCAATAAATCACGTCACACCACACAACGGCCCGCGTCGAAAGCCACAAAAGGAAAAAAGAAAAAAGTAGGAAGGAGGGGAAAATAAAATTCAGTTCCTGCATTTAAGATGATGATCGTGGAATCGCGGGGCACACGGATTTTGCGTTGTTTTCGCTAAGAGTTGGGCCCTATCGCGTGGTATGTGGTAAACTGAGGGTGTATGCAAACTGACTACGATACCGGTAGACATAGAGGTCGATCATATGTTGGAATTCTCTAGCCAGCCAGAGAGGGAGAGTCTTATCTTGCACGATGCCAGTGCTGCCGGCAGTGCTTTGGAGAGCGGACCCGTAGAAGGGCGGCAGTTTGTTGGGCAGCGGTTCGGATATAAATAACCGAGTTCGTCGCTAGTTAGTGCTACCTAGGGCGAGCGAGTGAGCTAGGTACAAGTACTGGCAGCCAGCACGAAAGGTAGCCAGCCAGTGCTGTACGAAAATGGGCGAGTTGGATGGGTTTTTAAAAAAGCAAGATTGAAAGGAGGGCTGAAGAAAAGCCCCTAGAACTCCGAGAAACGGTCGAATCGGCGTGGAGGGCAAGAAGCGAATTATCGGTTCAAGGCATTCGAGTGCGATACGGAGCGAGATACCGGTACTCGAGTAATATTGATGATGGGGTGATGTTTTTTCCGTATCGGACCAGTCGTCGTGATCCCGTTCCTGAGCGAGGGCAATCTTCCAGTAAGGTTCCAGTAAGGTTAGGAACTCAAATGGTAGACCGAGCGCATACTCACTGGACAAATGGCGAGGGAAGAGCCCGTCACGGGATATTTGTTCAGGAGAATTGTTGGCTGGTTGGGGGGGGGTTTTCTATTATTTTTTTGGATTGATTTCGTCTGCACCACTCGTAGGCAGGATTCTCGTCGGCCAATGGGCTTGCCGGCCTGGCGAGCGCGGTATTGCAGTTGGACATGCAAGCCCAATGGGAGCAGCGTCAGCCATGTCCAGAAAGCTCTCGTAGTACCAGTGTAAGCATAACCATGAGAATGTCATTCGTACTTGTATGCATACCGGTGGTGCGTCTCCGTCCATTTCCTTGTTGCTCTCCATCTTGTGCTCGTACGCCTCTACCCGGTGTGTTATGATCGGGTTTTTGCAGCCGAGCAGACGGAAGCCCCGCACAGCACACTTTCTTTCGGGGGGTCTCGCAATTCGAGCAGGGTGCCTTGTCTCGTCTGCTTCGTAAGGCATTGAAAAAGGAGGGAATACTCGTAGAGTGCTATCCCGACGGAAGCGCCATATGATGCACTGTTTGGGTTATCCGCCACGGGGAGCCCCATCACTTTCCAGGTGAAGTGGCAAGGATTCAAGGACAGCCAGCGCTGAGACTGCTTCATTCATTTCGTTCAGGATCGTGGTCCTGGCTTATTATTATTGTGGAAAGCTTCAATTTGTATGATGCCGTGTTGAATTATCTAATAGACTCGACAAAGATTTTTATTTTTTTATTCATTTGCCACATTCGGGATGGGGTAGTCTACTTGTACCCAATGCAATAAATAGTCTACTCGAGCACTGGCACTGCACAGTGTTTACAGGTATGTTGCTGCCCCGATGCTATGGTACAAGTAGAATTACCATGTCGCGGACAGTCCGGGCGTCGTGCAGGCATTACGCGAAGGAAAAGGTTTCTACAGCGGGTCCAGCAGAGTTTCCCGTCTTCTTCCCTCTCATTTTCCACTCGTTCAGGCACGATATCGGATCCCGGTTGTCATGGGAGGCTTTCTGTCAGTCAGCACGGGAAAGCGTGGCGCGGAAGGCGAACGTCTCTCCGGCACTCGTGCTGTGGGTACAGGGGTAAAAGGGGGGTCATTGCGCCTTCAATTTTCTCTCTTCATTTTACAGTATTATCCGACCGTTGTGCTTGTCTCTCTTTCGTAGTGGGGTCAACGACTTCAATTTTTATCGATAATGGTTGTAAAAGGTGGAAATTTTTCTGGTTCTGATGCGAGAAGCTACTCGAGGGATGCTACCAAGAAATGCAACTTATATTTTGGAATAAAGGCTTGAATGGATGGTTTGTTTGGGATTGTCGGCGAATGTTGCTAATCATCTCGAAGCTTGTTCGTTCTGAAACACGCGAGGGGAGATGGGGGGAGGATTACTATTCTGGTCGTATGTTACCCTACGAGTACTCTGAGTCCCTAAAATGGACGATTCGGCGATGTTGATTAGGGCGCGCTTGGACTTGTGTCTAGGTATGATACTGTGCTCGAGTACTCGTAGGATAGGGCACTGGCTGGTGAATAGGGAACCATACAAGTACGGCACTTTACTACAGTACGGTATACTCGAGTACGAGTTCACATGGTGCCGGGTGGTGGTTCTACCCTACTTGAACTCACTTGAAAAATTTGCTTGGCGGGTCACCGTCTAATTAATTACTGGAGTTGTGGCACTCGCATGCGATGGTATGCAGTTGAAAATAGTTGAGGCGATGGGTCCGGCCGCGTGTGTCGCCGGCCATTTATTGAATGCCCTAAATTACCACCACCAAAATCGGGGAGGAGAGAGAGGGGCCCATAGACTGCGATCCACGTCAGCTCGGTCTATCCGTGCGATGGAGTGGAGCGAGCCTGCTTTCTCGCAAGTGACCACTGTATTGGATGGATGGTGGTGGAGAGGAGATATGGGGATTGATCTCATCTGGTAAAGCAATTTTGGATGCGTCCAGGGATTTGGATCCATCATTAAATTGCCGCATTCGATCAGGGCGCTGTCTAGTACCCGGGGTTGGGACGACGAATTGCCATGTAACGGTAGCCTCACAAAGGGTGATGTTCAGGAACATAAACCGGGATGCAGGTACTGTTGAGACAGCGGAAAAAAAGCAATTGGATGCAACCAACAGAATGTCGCACAGACGGGGGGAGAAGAGAGAGGGAAAAACTTCAATCGGGGACCGTGGTCAACCTTGCACAAAGAGTCCCCTATCATACAGGTATTATTACTGCGCCGTCACTCGTACTCGAGCACTGGCTGGCACTGTGCGAGTACCGTACCGTACCCGTCATTGCTTGGTCCTTGTAACTCTCATGATTGCCCTCGGTATGCACTGGTACTTGCAGCCCTGATGATAGTTGACCCCCGTCAACACCACTAACCCCCTTTCCTTTACCCTTCTCACTCGTTGCAATAGAATGGGCTGCCACAAACAGAGCCCATTGCGCTACCTGAAACGCAAGCACTCCACAAAGAGCTAAGGGGCTGCTGTGGCAGTCACTGTCCCTTGATTCCATGGCCATTATTGGTTATGAGCTATTCGGGTTGGTTTGCTCTCGTCGGGTGTTTGCTGGTTCTCCACTCACGTCTTTTTATTCTTGCCTTCCCCCCCCCGCTTCCTTAAATTTTTTCACCTTCCTTACATTCACCACCACCACACGCCTCCCTTCCTTCACTTCTCTTTCCGTGCGGCTCAGGTTTACCTGCAAGAACCGAGGACTTCCTTCCTTCAGAAAATCCCCTGGTGATTCTTTTCCTTTCGCTCGCTTTCACTCTCTACTTGCCCTTATATTCTCGTGATATTTTTTCTTCCCTCGTTTCGTTTTGAGCACGCTCTTTGCTTCACAATAACCCACGTTCTTTCAATTTTCTGTTTTTTGCAAAAACAGGTTCGGTTTGCACAAGCAAGAAGCCCTACCCTTCTTCCTTCCTGCTAGCTGCGCGCACTCCCTTTGCTGCCTTACCAACCTCTCATCTGCCACCGCTTTATCACCAACCAAGCACAAATACAGCGCCTCCGGCCAATCAGATTTTGCTCAAACTTACGAAACGACTACCAGCTGCCTGCACACTTCCCCCCGGTGGGCCTATATATAAACCCTTCCCGAACGACTTTTACTTATCCCTCAACCTTTTCTTCAATTCTCTGAAAGCATATCTTATCGTATTAGTCTCATCAAAATCGATAAACAATGATGCTTAAACTAGCTTCCTTGATCTTGTTGGCTGTGTCCGTCTCGGCCCATTCATGGCTTGAGTGCGTTGATACTCAAGTTGCTAACTATGATGCTGCAAAGGCTAATCCTGCCTTGGACGTGTGAGTATTGTCTTTTGCTATCGTTTGTTTTTAATTTTAATTTTTCTCATTGGTCCCACCATTTTATCCTGCCCCCCCCCGCATATTTTCCTTTCCCCCTTGCTTCTCATCGGCATATATGTGGATTTTGTCCTAACATTCTTATAGTCAACAAACATGCAACGGCTATCCACGTAACAAGGTCAGCAACGGAGACTGGATTCAAGAATCCAAGACCTATCTCTGGGATATCAACAATGATTCGTTGAATCCTGACGGCCTTGCTTGCCGCCCATCTCAGACAAACACCTACCCTGCCGGCGTTCCTATGACCACAGTGAAACCGGGTCAGAATCTCCGCCTTCGTCATTGGGGCAATGGCCATTCCCGCTACGATATGGGTTCTCCCCTCAACAAGGACCCCGGTGTCGTTAGACTGTATTATGCTGGAAAGAAGGAGACCGATATCAAGTTGAAGAGCGAATTGACCGAGCAAAACTGGATTAGAGGTGCTCAGGCAAACTTCAGCGGGGATGCCATTATTCAGATCACCGGTAACCAGATGAACGAGAAGGCCAACTACTTTGACTGGACCGTCCCGAACTGGGAAAACGGTCGCCACTCGATTGTCTGGGTCTGGGGTTGGGGTACTGCTGTCACTTCGAACCCTGCCAACTTTAATCCCTCTACCGACTACAACAATGCATTGATAAACTCCTGGTCTACTTGTTTCGACGTTCTGGTTGAGGGGAGTAGTGCTAGTAAGTGATATTCTTGCAACTTTAGATTAAAAATCGCTAACTGTTTCTCAGCTGGTTCTACTGATACTGGATCCTCTTCGTCTGGCTCATCCGCACCCGCTACCAACACATGCTCCTCGAAGACATGCTTGAGGGGAGGTATGGCTGCCAATCCTTGCACTGGATCTGAGTGCCCGCCTTGTTGGTACGCATCAGGTGACAAGTACAACTGCTTCGACTACAAGGATGGCAAATGCCCATTCGGAGGAGCTTACGATTGCGAGAAGAACCTTCAAACCCGTGGAGCTACCAGGTTCGAGCGCACACCTTTCAAATAAGCTTGTGTTTAAGCAGAATCGCAAAGTTCTTGGCCTAGAAGACCCAGTGCGCTTCGATTTTCTGTAGTGTTTAATCCCACTCTTGACGAGCTACGGGCGTTTTCCTGTTTTCTGTATTTTTTTCATCTCTTCCTGGCCTTTTGCTTGCCATACCCTTTTAGCTTTTATACTCAAGTGACGCTTGCGTCCCATGGTTGATATCTTGTGATACGTGCTTACACAGCTCTTTTCGTTGGCGGGGGGGGGGTCAATGAATCGTGTATCTTACCGGGTAACTATCATTGCATTTAAGGGGTGACGGCTTTTTTCCCTTTTCTTTCTACTGTTCTTCGATTCTAGTAACATACCTTTTTTCTCTAAACTTTTTTATTTCATTTTTCTGGCTGGGAGATACTATTTGGTGGGTGGTCTGGCAACCCGACGAATTTTTTTTCTCTGGGATAGAGGTCTGGTGCACTTGTAAAAAAATAAAGTTTGACCTGGGGGATGGGAAAACAATACTATGCATTTTCCATCGAGTTTGTCTTTCTCACTTGTTGAATGAGGATTATTACTGAACTTGGATTGTTGCGAAACAAAAATCTAGAATGAATTAGAAAAATTAACCTTCCCCATCTAGTCACAAATAGCATTAGGGGTTAGTGATCCATGTCCGACTCGCTAGCTTCCTCAAGTATGAAAGACTGTAGGGGCTAGAGAAAAAACAAGGGCTGAAACGCTGTCCCTTTGGCCTGCCCATTTCCCCGGCCGACAGATTTTATCTTTTCCCTTTTTGAGGGTACTGGAGTTGAGATTTACATGCACGTGGAGAGAAAGTTAGAAGTGCCCCTAGGCTAGGCTCTTCTATGGTGTAGATTTGTACTGTACTTTATTTGCAACAGCGCTGGATAGCTCGCCGATGGCGGGGAAGATGTCGAACTTGGGATTCGAGATGGGAGGCTTTCAGCGTGCCGGGCAGGTAGGTGGACGGGGTTTGTATGATATTATGTGGTTGGGGAATGACAGTCGGAGGAGAGCGAGCCATGGAGGAGGCCGGCATAAGATTCAGGCGGTGACATCAAGTTTGCACGAGTGATCGTTCGTGAGCGTGTTTTCCTAATTGACGTGTTGAACAAGCCAAGTATTCCCCGACGGTCTATGAGACGAAAAATGGCAGCGGATACTCCGGATTGGAAAATTGCAGGAGGGGGCAGGGTGTGCGGAGGTTTGCTCCTCCTTCTTTCCTTACTGTGCTAACTATTACTACTTCATTCGCACGTGTTAGGTAGGTTACTATTCTGATAAACTTGTACATTTCATCCCCATCGCCCCTCACCTCGCATGCCAGCAAGCTCAGCTCACCTCTCCGCCACCCACTCTGATAGAGTCTCCGATGCCCTCCCTACCGTAATGTCCACCCCCTCCCGAATAACCCGCCTGCCACGCACCCCCCGCCACGCACCCCCCCACTAGCCTGTCCGGTGGAAGCACCTAGTTCCCGAATGGTATGGTTGATCCGCTAGGTTCCCCGCGGTCGCTTGTATCCTGCGTGCTGGCCAATCACCTGGGGATTTAGACACCGCACGTATCTGGCTTTTACACGGCTGTGAGCTGTCAGTGCCGGGGTAGAGTTGTCCGCTATTGCTGGGGAAGAGGGTGGTGGAGGTATTGAAGTTTATTTTACTGCATTGGAGGAATTGCTCGGGGTTTAATGGGGGGGGGGGGGGGTGCGGTCCCACTCAATTATCTTTCATTGTTATAATTCTAAGATTCCGTCTTGTATTGCGGGGCATATAGGAGCGTGGGGAAGAGAGTTCGTATAATACTTCCCGGACCGAATGGGTTTTCTCTACTCTACCAGTATTCATGACTAATTTTATAAAAGGCCTAGTAGAGGATCTTACTATTCCTTCTTTCCTTCCTTCCTCCCAACCCCCGCTTTTGAACTATTCCGCGGTGTTGGCAAGACATTCCAAGTGGTACTTCAAGGAGAGCAACCCTCTCCGCATTTATCTGTTGTAAGAGGTAGGAAAACCCGCACCCTCCTTTACTGCCAAACCAGCCAATCACCCAATTGCTGCTCTCACCTTTTCTCCCTCGCGTTGTTTTTAGGAATAACCCTTCTGAGCCTACCGCCGATGTATAGTTTAGCAGGATAGGGTTATATGTGTAAGAACTGGGAGCGAGGCGCATTCGGGTTCCGTGCGATTCCGAGTACCCTTGTTTTCCCGAATTGGAAGCTGCTGTGAAAAACTTTCCGCTGTTTAGATGGGGTAGGTATTGGGTTGGGTTGGGTTGGATCTACCGGTAGGGGTCGTGGGGTGGGACTGCACCTTCCTGCTCTCTCTATCTCTCTCTGTGGGCTTTTCGCTAGGAGGGCTTATAATCTCCCGAACTTGGCCTCTTAATGCGCTGATGAGAGAGGATATAGTAACATGGCTTTGGAATACTACTCGTTGTCCGTCGTGCGATGGTGGAGTTTGTGCTTAGACTCCCCAAGCATACCGTCGGTTTTCCTCTCGGAAGGGTATCCATATGCGATGTGTGCGTCGCCTTGTCTGCGGCTATTTGAGGTTAATTTTTGAACTGGCTGGTGGTTGGGGAAGGTGACTGGGTCTGAATGTCGGATCAAGTACAAAGGAGGAGAGCGGAGGAGAGAGAGTGGGCAAATAAAGTTCTGGGCCCCTCCCTTGGTTCTGTGAGCCTGTCATGCCATTAGCACCCAAGCAAGAAAGCAAAAGCGAAAATGGTAGATGGCGGCGGTAGCGATGGTGATCAACCCATTGCAGTAAAAGTCCCGAAAAGCCCATCCTCGGGGCGTACTGTGCTGTGCTATCTATTTTCGCATCCTTCCTTCCTCTACGATTTACCCAAGGTAGGGTTGCAGATGATAGCCGGGTGCGCAAAAGCTTGCACTTGGGTAGGACTGCAAGCGCTGGATAGGGAGGGACCCATCGGTGCCTGAATCCCAGAACACGTCGATTCTGGCCCTGCCGGTAGTACCGCATAATTTGGGGCCAACCTAAAGTGCCGCTGGAGCAGTCAAATATCATAAAACTTGACCCAATCGGCAAGTGAGAGTAAAGCCTCTTCAGGAAACTCTTTCCCGCGAAAATGTTAAAAACTTTGGCAGAAAAGGGGTCCTGTGGCGAATTATTGCTAGAATATAACTCTGGGTGGGGAACTCTCTTGCAGATCCCACTCGCTTACTGAGCCACACCTTATTGACAGTTCTAGTGCCATTTCGGGTTGGCCTAAATTGTGCGATACTGGGGCATTGGCGATTGGGATCCATTTCCCTTCTCAATTGCTCGTGCGAGATTTTCGGAACTTTAAAGGCTTGTTTGGTACTTCGCCGTACAGCTGGTCTTGTCTTTCCTCCCAAAAAGGGCGGACGTGATGGCCGAACTTGCATACCTGGAGCACGACCTTTATTGGTTTCCGAAGGGCCTGGTTGGGCGACAGCGACTGTCCGGTTCTCTGGTAGTAGGGGTTCCTGTGAATAATTCCTTGCCGTTATTGACCGCCGAGAGGGCGCACTAGCCATCCAGGAGGTTTTTATTGTCCTACCGGGCTACGGGGAGCTTGTTCAAGGTGCACTTGTTTGCGGCCTTAGATCATACAGTTCCAGGAGAGTACCTAGAGCAAGGGCGAGTAAAGATATTTGGAGGGAATAGCTTCCGGTAAGGTATCCTGTAACGTAATCGCTGTAGTTGGGGTGTGTGTGTGGAAAGGGCCTATTGAAATTCTGTCAGCTCGTACTTAGCACAGAGGCAGGGGATAAGTGGATTCAGTGATTTAGCTCGAGTGATTATCTGTGAGAGGGGTTTTGCTGATTTGTAGGTAGAGGCTTTCCCCTAGAAGCAGGAGGGAGAAAAATGAAAATTGAGAAGTCTTTGTAAATTTTTAGATCGCGATCAGCGTAGTAATATGAGATTGCGCATATGATAGGAAACCTTATATTCCGGTGATATAAGTTCATACCTAAGGTTAACTTGTAGGGTTAGGTGCAACTTCTCATTGATACTGCCTTCTCCTCAACCCTTGTTCTAAAATAACTCATTTAGAATGGCCTCACTTTAAACTATTTATGATATTTCCACAAGACAAACCCAGAGATGTCAAAGACAAAGAGAAAATAAAAAATAAAAAATAAATGCACATTATTCCTGATGGAGCAATAGTTTATTGTGCCTATTTTCTAATTTCTGTTTCAGACCACGCGAGTGTGGTTTCGGAAACGGCATAACACATACCTACCGCCGGGATCATCTCCTGAAGGTATTACACAACATCAACTGTCCGTGAAGCTTGGTTTTCCCAAATTTCCGGGTTCGGTTCTCCTCGCCGGAAATGCCTAATGTCTTAAGGGGGGTGGGTGCGGGGGGGAGACACAGGGCCTGGTGAAAAACATCCGGCGTTGGGGCCATCTCCACTTTCACGGCTCCTGTTCCCCTCTCTCCGAGGGCACGTGGTAGCCGTTGGGATGCGGGGTGGAGATGTGTAAGCTTTTTTGTTGTTGGACGTGGCGAGTTTTTGAAAAAAGGGTTAGGGTGCCGTGGGTGGGAGTTGGCCTGATGAATTTCTAGGGGTCAATCTACTATATCTGTCTGCTCTATCTGTGTTCGGTGGGAGAGGTATACTAGTATCTGAGGGGTTTCCGGTTTTGAGTGATTTGAGTGATGAGTTCTTTGCGGGTTTATAAGGGAAGGAAGCTACAAGAGGTTTGCTCAGTCTTCCAGGAGCATTAGAAATCTGTAGCGCAATTGCAGTGGTCTAGCTTAAGGGTCAAGAGAGATATGAGACATGTGAATCGCTGCAATTCAACCTGATATAACTTAAATAACTAGACGGGGGGCGGGAGAATCACGTTCAATATACATTCGATGGATGCAAGAACTGCTCAACAACTTGTATAAATATATTCCTAATCTTTCTAAAGGAAGACTTGGATCCTCCCCTGGTCCATCAGCAAGCTCTGCTCATTCTAGGATCTCCCCGAGTGGGGCTAGCCTGTACGTGAATTCTCTGAACCTGGCAGTAACCAGGCAGCGGGCTGATGATATATGTACCTCCCGGTATGGGTTGCGAATATGCTACATCATAGGTTTGCACTCGTAGTGCAATAAAAAGCTCCCCCCTATTTAGCTGGAATTGAGACCAGGGTATCAACAACCCTGGACCTACCCCTGCCCCCCAGCAAAAAGTGGTTCGCCGAGCATTTTTTAATGCTCGACTAATCCACTGCCCCCCGGATTCGAACTGACGATGGTCCCTGTTTCAAATTAGCCGACCAGTCTCCTAAGCCATTAGACCATAGGAACTGGCCGATAGTACTATTTCTTTTTGACCTTTTGACTGCTTCTTCTTGGAAAATAGACAGTTTTGGTGCTTGATACTTTATATTTGGTAAAAAAAGACATCTATATCTAATGATAGTACTCGAATGTGATGTGAATAGAACAATGAACCTCACTTTCTTTCTCAAGACAAATGTTCCCCGAATTCTATGGGTAGAACTATGGTGACGAAGCTTCAACAGGTGGTTTCCCAGGAGATGTGGCAGAATATGATCTCTACTCAATTGCAGTACATCGCTCCAGACATAGTCCAGAACCTTATAGGGCTTATTTGAACTGGGTAGGGATATTGTTGATAGTGTTGGTAGGATATTTTCGGTTCATGATAGTAATATTATGGGAAACTAACCGAAGATCTTATGCTAACAAGGGAAGAGTCTTTTGTACCTTCACGTGCTGGCTGCGACTACAGGTAGGAATATTTATGGTAAGTTGTGCCTAGCAGGTGAGGAAGCGCGCGATAAGCGCATTTAGTAGATCCATGATTGTCATGAGGTACTAATGAGCAAAGGGTTTCATGGGGTTGCCACAAGGGTGAACCAAATTTACTATTAACTGGTATTGAGGGGTTCCCCGGCCCCGCTGCCTGGGGCTTTTAGTTTGCCCCGGGAGGTAGGATATGTGTTGTGGCGTTTATGGTGATATTTTCAATCCAAACACTCAGATGGAATATCCGTGGCTCTTCTGTACCCCGTGCCCGCTTATGTATTTTATAATTTGAGAGGAAGGTTGGCAGCCGCGATTCTAGGATATTACATAGTTGGTGTAGAATGCTAACTAAATGGTTACATACGCTTCACAAAGGTTTTCTAGGCACAATATTTCAACCGCTACAATTCATGGTCATTGAGCCTGCATAGAACGGGTGACGATACAGGCCCACAAGCGCAGGAAAACCGCCCCACTGACTGAAGCATACCAGTTACTCTTTTGGCCTCCTCTTCAGGGTTTTATGATCCCCCCCAAGTACCAAATTAGATGGGGCTTCAACCGACCCAAACACCCAAACCAGCAAAAAAGGTGTTCACTGGGCATTTTATTTGATGCCAGCTACATCCACTGGACCGCGATTCGAACCTATGGTGGTCCCTGTTTCGCATTAGTAGGCCAATTCCTTAGCCATTGGACCATCGGAACTGGTCGATGGTTGCCATTTTTCTTCGAACTCTAAGTGAGATCTTTGGATGGGAAAAGTTTGGAAGGCCCGATAGCAATGTATTAGGCGCTCCAGCTCTTATATTACTATTGCTTTAACTCCTAACTTCAGTTGTTTCCCTAGCGTGACGTTTCTCAGTGAAGGCACTATACCCGCCCTCTAGTTCCCCTCTAATTGCGTACTCGGTCCCGGTACGGTATTGTGTACCGGAACTTTCTGGATTTCTGAACCTTTTAAATCTGAAACTGAGAGGGCGAGTGTTGAAAATCAGTTGATTCTGCTCGGCATGCTCGGGTTATAGTTTCCTTTACCTGGCAAGAGCTTGGAGGTTGGGAAAGATGTTTTCAGTAGATGGATGGGTAGGGTACAGACAATCAAAGTGAAGCATGGGGGTTACGTAAATGAATGCAAAGCAAGGGCCCGGTATTTGTACCGAATGCTCAAGAGAACTTTTCTTTTATCAGTTAAGGTCTCTAGTATGATACCACGACTTTATCTCCAATGCCACAATATCTCAAGAGATCGAACAATAATCTGATAACTAAATCAGCCCGGTCGTTTTATATATTTTTTAGTGCTCCTAGCGGCCCAGTCGGTCTGTCCCGGGGTAAGATTGGACGGACTGCTCACGGTCTGTCTTTTTGGGGGTGCTAGGACGGACTGCGCTCGGGAAGGTGACGACCGGAGGGCTGTAGGGGACTATAGTCCTAGCGCTTGGGCCTCCGATACTAGCCCAAGTTGAAGTCATACACATCCTGGGGAATTATATCATCATAAGACATCACTCGTGTAGTCCACCGGTGCCCCTCACTATCCCCGGCCGTCCTGCACTTTGACCGCCCTGGACGGACTACAGATAGACGTCCCGCCCCATCTAGGGCTATTGGCAGTCACAGCCCCCCCCCTCCCCCGGGCCCCCAAATGGTTGGGAACACTGGTTTTTTTTTTCATTTTTCTGTCGTGTCAGATCTAGGACACGGGAAAGTATCGTAATCATGAAGGAAAAGAACCTTTACGGCTGGGAAAAGGGCTAACGGGGGGTGGCTAGGTTGCTTCCGATTTCCCCGCATGTAGGACAGCGATGTTGGGGACAGGAGGGATAGTTTGCATGGGCGCTACCCTGGTGCAGAGTAAAGTTAAGTGGAGGTTCTACAGAATTTGTAATCGTAATTATCCCGTGATCAGGGGGAAGAGACGGTAGCTCGTGATTAAGTTCTAGGTTGTGTATCGAAGGAGGAAGAAAAAAACAACCAGGTGTTTGTTTAGTTATCAGATCATCTTTCGATCTTTTGAAATGTTATGGCATTGGAGGGATAAAACATGAAAATCACTGGCATTGGAGACCTTAACCGTTCTTTTATTTGTTATTTATGGGGTAAGCAAGGGATTAGGAACATGTGTAGAAGAAAGTAGATATGAGTGGAGCCGATGAAGGGATAAGGATAGCTTTATTCCAGGATCGTGCGGGCTCCACGTTGAGTCCCCGGCCGCCATCTGGGGACTTATATTATGCTGGTGGTAGCATCGTATTGTATTTATGCCGATTTAAACTAAACCAGCAATGAACAGAAAGCAATAGGGATTACTAAGTAAATAAAACCTGCGAACCGGGGGTGGGCCTAAAGGGAGAGCTAAAAAAGTCTAATACAACGGCATCTGCAAATACAAGTTATAGGCATATAGAACCCTCTCACTTGAGTCCGAATTTTGTATGGGCGGTCAGATACGCATAGATAATGTACCATACAAAGGGTTTATCCCTGTCCTTTCCTGTATCAAAAAATAGTTGCATCGGGGATACGAGCCATATAATTCGGGGAACATTTGTCCTCTAACAAAGAAAGCGAGTGTTTCGGAGGCAGATCACAGGTATACACCGGAACCCCCCCGTTCCTCACTCTATCGATATAATGAGAGAGTACTATGATTGGATACTTATGTCCTTTTTTACCAAAGATAAAGTACCAGGCGCCTGAACTGTCTATTTTCTGAAGAAGCAGTTAAAAGGTCAAGAAGAAAGAGTATTATCGGCCAGTTCCTATGGTCGAATGGCTTAGGAGACTGGTCGGCTAATTTGAAACAGGGACCATCGTCAGTTCGAATCCGGGGGGCAGTGGAGTAGTCGAGCATTAAAAAAAATGCTCGGCGAACCACTTTTTTGCTCGGGGGTAGGTCTAGGGTTGTTGATGCCCTGAGGCCAATTCCTGCCAAATGTTGCGGTCGGAATGCTAGCTAGTGTTCGGGTACTATATGCCCGTAGCTTGTACTATCATCCCTCCTCTAAATACTGATTATCCCTCCGATATCCCACAGCAGTAGGACCCCTGCTGGAGATGTCAGTAGACAAAATAGAGCAAAATGGGGATTGCTCCAAGCACCAAGACGTACCCAGTGGGTGGGTAGGTTGGCCTGAGTTACCCAATCCTCAAACCCTTCAAAGATTCAATAGTAATCCTAAACTCAGAAGTGGGAGCGATTGATTGCAAGTCAGGAACAGCGGCAGTGGGTAGAGATAAGATAGACCTTAAGAGCATCGATTAGTACCGCGAAGCAACTTGGTAACACAAGAAGGTAGCTGAAGGCAATGCAAACCTATACACAGGCAAGTGTATAATAGAAAAGCGTAGGGAACAATATTTATCATCGATCGTGGTCTCGCTCAGGCGATTGTATCTGACTTTCAAGTCTGTTCCCCCGACTGCAACATCAGTAGAATTTGAACACGATCTACTACTTGGCTAGACAATAAATCGCTAGCCGGCGATGCTATGGTGGGACAAGTGAAATTGGCCCACTACTAATTTCTGCCACCATTTCCAAAATATCCTTTTGACCTTCCTTCTTCTCAGCCTTGGGATGGTTAGCGTCCTACTAAGCTAGCTATATCCCTCAGCCATCTTTTGCCGCACATCCGCCAAAAGCGGTGCTGGGCAGCCTTGGAGCTCATATTAAAAGCAGGCGAGTAACGGTGGTGGTGGTGATATTATATATCCTTCTATTAGAACCGCAGAAGCGAAGAACCTCTGTTCTTGTGCTTTGAACTAAACCTCGAAGTAGTGATAAAGAAGTAGGTAATAAAGAGTAACTTCACAGAGGCAAAAGCAATTGCTCCAGCGGGTGATATACTATGATGCTCGGGCAAGTCCCCGTGGACCGATGCGGGGCCTGGCGGTAATGGGAGTATGATACCGCTACTATCCTGTAATAACTACCAGGAAACCCAAGCCAACTGCCAAGAAACGGCACCCCTACACCCTGACAGTAAAGCTTTGACGAGATATGAACGGAATCATGAAATTTCCTTATTGTCAGATCTTTGCCTAGCATCTTATCAAACGGTAAATTTTTTATCAGCTCACGTGCGAAGAAGACATACTCGGGTACCGATGCTTCTATTGCCGCCAAACGCCACTAGAGTACTATACTCTAGCTCAGCGAGGGCTTTCCGAGGAGGGGCGGACACGCAGGACTGCGATCGTGGAAACTAGTGGGATTATGTAAAAGTGCGCAGGGGAGGGTAGGGTTCGGCAGGCTGGTTGAGAATCAACTTCACTCACGACATGGGCCCGAATCAGCCCTCCGGATAGGGGGGGGGGCGGGGGTGTATGATACCGTAGGATAACACCTGTATGCCCCGTGGTAGGCTCTGATACTACAGATACCAACATAGGAAGAACCATCCGCGATAACTCACTTCCAGTGGATATTAACCTTTTCAGCAATTCTCTCCTCCCTTACAACCGTTAGAGTATGTCCATTCTAATGCATACAAATGACAATGTACCGTACATCTACTGTCCCCAAAACCAGCTAACCAGTCTCGGAGGGCTCGGGAAAAAACACGCCCAAAGCATCCTCACTTTCAGCCACCCCGCCACGATTCCACACAACCGAATGACACTCCATGACGAGAAGCGCCACCCGCAAGCGCTTCACGCCCCCACCGACAAGTAGCAGGCATAACCTTGCGCATACATACAAGTCCCCGGCATGAAGAACCAGAACACAAAGGGAGGATGGATGTGGGTTTATGGGCGGATCGAGTATTTGGATATTGGCGGATTTGGTTTTTTAGGATAGGGTCACGCTTTAGAGTAGCTTAAGTACCCGAAATGGAAAAAGTTTTATAAAAAAAAAAAAAAAAAAAAAGAACCAGAACACAGGGGTCAACATTTTGTATGGCGAATTGTCTGTGCGCATCTGTGACCCCATACAAAATTCAGCTCCCAGGATCCCCCTTGTGTTCGACTTCTACTTGCCAGATACTTGTATAGTGCATGGAACGCTAAGCTAGGCACCCGCAGGAGCGCACCTGTGTACCACATTGTCACATATCACGGACTATTCCGTGCATGGTACTCGTACATGTAGTCTCACCAAGAGGGTACCGGTACTTGCCCCAGGCAAGAGGTATCCGGAAACGGGGAATCGCAAAATATGTGGCAGAAAATCCGTGCGTATCACAAACTCACGACTCGCATTTCCGGATACTTCTTCCCTGGGACAAGTACCGGTACTTTGCGGTAGGAATCCTCGAGTACTAGGACACTTATCAAGCCATGAATTGTATCGTATGTTAGATGTGATATGGTGTGCTTGTTGGCTGTGGGACGGGTTTGAGCGTCTTGTGGTGGTGGTGGATTGGTGCGTAGGGAGGTTGGGAGAGGAGGAAGGACGGGGGAGATTCTCTCTTTCTCCTGCTCTTCGCTCGTGTCCGCAACGGAGATATGCGCAACTTAGAGGGAGAGTTCTTTTATGTTGGGTGGGTGGATTATGCTGCGCTTTGGGAGGCGGGTGGGTGGGGGTACCTGTCTGGTGGTGGGAATGCGGTTTAACGGATTGTGGGTATGATGATAATATTATTATAGATTAGTATTTTGATCCGAGCACTGTTTACCTAGCACTCTAGAGGCGAACCCCAACAACGGGATGGTTTGGGTTGCAGTAATGATTTTTAAGTATTATTGAAGCTAACTCGACCCCCTTTAAGAATCGAAAGCTAAGTACTATATGGCACCGACCTATACGCCTAAAATGCCTATCAAAGGCCCATCTAAATAATTACTGTGACTTAAGTTTTCAAAGCGGGCATATGCGCAGAAACCCGGATCAATCATCATGACGCTGCCGTTAACTCCAGTCTCCAATGCCAATGCCAATCCCAAATACTGAATAAAAGGAAACCCAAGCCCTCTAGTAATACTCCCAACTCATCTCCCACCGCGCCTGTGGCGGCGGCACTTCATCTTCCGGTGGCGGCGGAGTCTCCGGAATCTTTGGCGGGGCAACTGGTATCTTCGGAGGCTTCGGCGGTGGCGGCGGTTTACGATCTAAATGCCCGGGATTATTGAACAATTTCGAGCGACTAATTCTCCATTCTCCCATCAATGTTAGAAACGCGAGCACCCAAAAGCCTTTCAAAGAAGAGATGAATCACCGTCGCGCATCCGCCTCCTCCTCCACTACCATAGGAATCTCCTTAGTATACGGTCGCACATGGGTAGGTGCTTCGCCCTCCTCTTCTTCGATAACCGGAATCAATCCCGAGCGGTCGATATGCCACTCACTCAACTCATCACCCAAACACGTCCCTTCCCTTCTCGCCTCTCGCAAGCGATGTTCCTGCTCCATTCGGGACTGTAGTTCCTGCTCGCCTTCTTCGCCGAGACCCAAGTATACCCTTGCTAGATCATCGCTGATGCATGCGGTCTGGTGTCTGTCGAAGAATTCCGATGGAAGCATGCCTTTCTCACCTGCATGGAGCGAGCCGTTTTGGATGTCGTCGCTGAGGCATTGGACTTCGTGCTCTTCATTGAATCTGTATCCGCGTGCGACGGATGGGCGGCGGGTTATGTCGTCGCTGATGCAATGTGTGTTTGGTTTTGTCGCGGCTAGTCCCGGGAGTTCGGTCGGTGGGGACGGAGGGGAGCTTTTGGCGCCATCGGTCGATGTTGGGGAAGTTGGGAACCAGGGCCCTACGGGGCCCGTATATCGGAGCGTTGTTTTACCAGGCCCACTTGTGGATATTTTTGATACTGGTGGTGGTGAAGTTGGTAGGGGGTCTGAATTTTCCTGAGGTTTAGGTACAGGCTTCCGACGAGCTGCGACACGGTCTATTTCTAAAGAATCTGTCCGGTCGGGGCCGGACCAAGACTGCGATGACGAGTGTCTCCGCGGTAGAGTTCCGGGATCTGCCCCACTCCTCCCGAGCTCCGGAAGACTCACAACTGTGGTTGCGGTGCCTGGCCGGTCAGGCGGATCGGACGGCCGTCGGCTAGGGGTGGTCGTGGTTCCTGCTAGAGCGATGTCCAGTTCTGGAAGGATGGCTTCTGACCTGGTCGTCTCAGGCTGGCCTGCGTGCCCGGGCGGGAATGCGGGTCCTGTTGCTTCCGGGCTCCCGGGGGTTGTTGGAGATATTGGGAGGTTCCGCAGGTGTTGCGGGTTTCTAGAATCTTGCGCTAGCCGCTCACGCCGCTCGTCTTCCTCTTTTTGCCGTCGGAAGACTTCCTCTTCTTCTTGCTGCCTTCGGAGGACTTCCTCTCGGGCTCTTCTTGAGTATACCGATGATGATGTAACACCACTACTAGTACTAGACCGTCTGTCTGAGCCTTGTATGGTGGGTGCCAAAGTGTAAGGGAGGCTTAGGCTTGAGGAATTATTACTCGGTTCGTTGAGGAGCGAGCCTTCCCGACTGGAGACATTACTATATGTTGAGGCGGGTGGTTGCAAGCCCTGTTCTCTCATTGCATCTCGTTTGCGGTTGTCCTCTTCTTGCTGCTGGACTAATGTTTCTAGAATTTTTCGTTGGCGGTACGCCGAGTCATTGTAGCCTTGCGATGTCACGGTGGAAGCGGGGGGCGCCGCTTGTATTGGCGGACGAGGAGGCGGAGGAAGGGGCAGTCGTGTTGTTGAAGAGTTATACAATGGGGTGCTCCCCACCCCTCCACGTCCTGGTCCCAGGGTGGGAGCACTCGACCTCCGGGGATTTTGGACTGCCGTCCCCCTTCCAGGCGCAAACATACCTCCACTCATCTGCTGCGGGCGAGCCGAATTCACCCCTCCGAGAGGAGCGTTAGGCGGTCCACCCTGGTATACTTGCGAGACAGGCCTTGTTATAGGATTGTACATCGGGATCGGCACCTGCGGCGATAAACCATTTCTCCCAGAAACCGCCATCCCGCCAGACACCCCTCTGCCTCTCCCCCCTCCGACCATCCCCCTCCCCCGCACACCAGGCTCCCCCCGGTGGCTCATGCCAGAATTCATATTCCCGGTCAATCCTACGACCGCTTCATCCTCCTCGTCCTCAGCCTCCTCAAACGGATCCCCCTTCGGTAGTGGCGGGGCTACTCCTACCAGAGGCGACCTCTGTCCGATAATGTGCGAGAGCCCGAGGCGCTCAGAATTGTAGTCTATCCGGTATCCCGTGTCTTCTACTGATCCCCCGAAGGTCGCTTCGTGTGTTGATCGAAGGCTAACTCCTCGCTTCAGAGCGGACGGTACGGGGTTTTTGTGAACCTTTTCCCCTTCTTCTGTTTTTGATTTCATCATATTTTTCTCTCTCCTTCTCCCCCCCCTTAGGCTAGTGATGTAGGTGCCGGCAGTTGGTTGGGTGGCTAGCTCGGTGATGTGGGCGGATTGGTGGGCTACGTGGGGGACCAATTTTCCTGCTCCGTGCTTCTTTGTGCTTCTTTTGCTGTTGGTGTGAAGTTGGCGATAACTTAGCGGTTTTGGCGTGCGGGAGACTGAGGTAGGATCTTGGCTCAATACTGTTCATAGTGCTCCACCGTAAAGTGCTGTCATACTGTCCCGTATCATACCGTGCCAATGGGACGACAGGATATGTGGTGTGCGCCCTCACAACAATTGAGCAAGCCCGCAGAGTAACTTGGCCCAGAGTTGTTTATCCCACCATGCATGTCTCAGTGAGCCTCAAGGTCAGTCAAATCCTCAACTCCACCACTTGAGTCAGCCACTGAGGCGCGCTTGAAGAGGTTAGGTCCTGCGAATACTGCAACTTAAATATATATAAAAAGAGGCACGGGTTTTCATTCTCACTTTTGTTCCCTACTTCGTTACGTTTCGCGTACTGAAAAACCTTGCATTCCTCACTTAAGCTACTAGTACTTGTAGTGGTCTTTCGAAGCGCCAGTTCGGAGTCTGAGTGGATGAGTGTGTGTGACAAACGATAATTAACCGCCTAGCACTCGGGCAGGTTTCCACCGAGAACATGAAGATCAGGATGTCGCCAACCTGCACGCTGGTCCTTGTTGTATTGGGTGTCTCAAGTTGTGGTGTGGGCCTGGATCTCGGCGGAGAAGACAATTGGGCGCAACAAGTATACCGATACTTGTACCTTACCGTAGCTCTTCTTCCGGAGAGTTGAAGCACAACGGTATCATACCGCTGTAAATGAAAGCCCGGTACTCGAGTACACGTAGAATCCCAAGAAAGGGGCCCCGAGAGATCAAGTTTTTGGGCCAGGAGGAAGGGGAATGAAAGAAAATTGTTGCTTAGATTTGCTGATCGGGGTAGCAGTACCGTACCGGTACTCCATTTCGATTCAAGGGTTAGATTGCCAGTACAAGTACGTTACTGGTACTTTACCAAAACAAAGTGAGGACCTAAAGCATTTGTATCCTTTCCCCAACTCCCCCAACCTGCCACGACGAGAGCCCTTGGGGAAGACAAAAAGGAAATACCATTCCACAATTAGCAGGGTGGAAGTGAGCACAATTTGAGCCCCCAAATGCAAACCAAAATAGATCTCTCAGCAAGAGAGAAAAAAAGTGCGCCAGATGCGCGGCGTCGTACAGATGACTCAGTACCGTGCCGGTAGAAAACTTGTGTACTCCATTCCACAGTTGCACAGCATATCGAGCGCATAATCTTATACGAGGATCTTTGTAATTACAGTTATCGATTTTGTTCGCCCAGCCACTTTCCTGGGAGAGGTCAGGCTTTGGGGTTGAGGTACCGTACCAGTAACTTTTAAACATAACGCGGACCGGTATGTTATGCAGGTAATAAAGTTGGACTTGCAGTTTCCTCCGGTCCCGTGGAATTTGGGAGTGATGAGTGGTGCGTTGGCAGCACAAAGGTTAGGAATAAGGAAAGTGATAAGTTACGGGGCAAATCTCTTCAAGACTGATTTAGAATTGGGGGGTGGCTGGAGCCGACCACACCGTTGCTTAGCTAACATTATGAGAGTCCGCTAGTATCCTGTGATATGAATACCCGGGGACCTGTTCCGCACCCACTTAAAATCTTCGAGTGTGCATTCAATAAACGCTCTATCTTTTCGCTCCTTTGCAAAAAATAAGACCGCTGGTCCCTAGGGCCAACACTCCGGCGTCCGTCAAATTCAGGGCCCACGAATACCCATCCTCTTATGTTTGGGCCTTTTTAAGGTGAAGGTTTTAAGCGGTTCGCACCGTGGGTTGGTGATGTTGATCTTAGCCAAAACCAGTGGTATTGTGCACTGCAACCGGCTCAATTGGAAAAATAAACCTTCAATCTCTCCACGAGGGACAGGGGGAGCCTTTTTTTTCTTTGTTTAGGCGGATGTACCGTACTCGAGTACTACTCGTACAGTAGGATCAAGGGCAAGTCGCGCGAGCCCGACTTTTTTCCCACATACAAAAAAACCCCACAAAACACCTTTTTCTGCGTAAAACCCCTTGATACCATATGGGGTCGCCCGAGTTAGGGCACCCCCGAGCACAGTACCAGTACAGTGGCAGTACTGTATTGAACCGGAGGTCAGATATCATACCCCCTTCATCAATCATTTTTGCCCAAAGTCGACTGAGGCAGCAGGGAATAGATCCTCCCAGGACCACGTTTCTCAGGCGTATGATACAGTACGAGTACCACTACTGAAATTTTAGTTATGCACCGTTCAAGTACTTGTACCATTGTTTTATCCCTGATCCCTGTATTATACAACTACTCGAGTATCTTATGACTTGTCCGAACCTCAACCGGTTACTGTATTATCTGCTATTAAAGATGGACGTTTACTCTTCGTGGTTCCCATGCACCCTGTTCCCTGACCGAGCAAGTATCGGGTGAGAAACATGGCTCTGGTAGACCTTAATACTTCTTGGTTAACATGGCAACCAGCTGGGTGGGCGTCTAGTTCTACGGTATGATACTTGTACACCACTAAGCCCATCGCGCTTGTTTGAAAACCGTGCCAAACCTCGATGAGTGGTTGTAATATTATTCCTGCCGCTATGTTGAGGACCCCGAAAACAGGTAGTTCCACAAAGTTTCCTTCGATCATTGTATGTTTTTGGTGTATGCTTATATTCAATTTCGTCGGGCCGGTTTCAGGCGCCAGGGTGCGCCCAACCTCAAGCAGTTTCCAGTCTTGGCAAAAGACTGGAAAATAGAGGGCAATAAGATATCAGAGTTACTAAACTAAAGCTAATCGTACGACTCTCATGCAGATTTGGGGGGCTCATAGAAATAGTGTTCGTGCCAGAGAGGAAAAATGGTGAGAAAGGGGGAGGGGAAAAAGAAAGAAAAAAAGTAAATACAGGTACTTATCCCGTAAACCCAATGGTACTGTAGGGACAATCCGTCAGAAAATCAAAATGCATCTCAAGCCATTAAAACCAACCCATCACTATAATTCATCCAACTCATGTCAAGACTTTAGCCTTCAAAATCACTTTCATCTCTTCATAATTCTCCCCCCGCTCATCCCCCCACTTTATCACGCTCGGGAACACCACCGCCTGAATAATCTTCCCATCCAATGCGTTAACCGACTTCCCGGTGTGCGGATCAACCTGCGTCTCATGTTCCTGGTACACGTCCTCCATATGAGTGCCATCGAAGGGAGCCTCGGCAGGATCAGACAGGACCTTGAATTTGGCAAGTTGGTAGCCGAGGTCTAGGGAGAGGGCGGCGGCAGATTCTACGATGGGATAAAGGAAATGTAGGCGCTCTTGCTGATCTGGAGTTGTGGAGAAGGGGGATAATAGGCTGTCTATGCGCTGGGAGATAGCCGCGACGACATGTGCCTTAGATTCCGCGGTGGAGGCCTTGGAGAAGAGGAGGAATGTTTGAGAACGCCATTTGTTGAACTCAGTCTCTGGAACTGTGCTTTATTAATTTTGTATCCCGATAAGAATTTGTACGAGCAAGGACCCACCATTCCTCCCTACACTCCTTTCCAAAGCTCCAAGGCCCTCCCCAACCCCGACAAACTCCCCATTTTCAAACGCTCTCTGGATAACGTGCCCAGCGACCGCGCGGAGTACCATGGTTCGTGACTTGGGCTGTTGCAGTAGCCGATCAAATAGCGGAATCTGGGAAATCAAGATCTCCCGCAACTCCGGCGAAAGATCGAGGCGCTGTTCTATGGACTTGAAATGTATAATGACCCAATCTTTCAACTCCTGCTCAAGCTGTTTAAACCGCGAAGCTATGCTGCGATCATCGAGAGATGGAGGCACGCTATTGGAGCGCATTAGGGTTGCTTGCAGGGCCGAGAGTTGTGCATTTCGTTCTTCGAGTTGGCTCACCAAGTTCGTGTTTGTGGCGCTTAGTTCGCTGATTGGAGATTGGTCTTTTTCAGAGCTGGGCCCTGTAAATGCCATCATTGGTGGAGAGTCGGAGTCTTTTCTGGCTGTTTTTCTTATAGTTGTTAGTCCAGTATACATATGAATTGGCGAACGAATGAGGTGGAGTAACCTTTTTTCAGCTTAAATATTAAGACTAGAAGGGCTACCAAGGCGATAGCGAATAATCCCCCCATGACACCCGCTGCCGCAATTGGGGCTTTATTGTTCGGGACCAGCCCTGGGGGAGTTGAGGAGGCCCCCGCTGGGCCGGTGGTGGTGGTGGACTTAATGGGCGGTTTGGTATTAGACGCACCGGGCGGTTTGGTAGTGGGCGGGCTGGTGAGCCCGGCATTAACTTTGCTAGCATCCCCAGCGGCTGTCCCGGTCGGGGTAGCGGCGCTGGAACCTGCAAATGTGCCAACCAAAGTGGTTGTTGCCTCCCGTATTTCTGCTACGAAGTATCCTGGGCTCCTCGTTTTGAGAACTGTGATGCCTGCCTTACCGGTCACCATAACCGTAGGCTCGCCTACATCATCGGGAGGCAGCGTTACTGCTTGGTAATAGATAGTTGTTGATGGGCCGGTGGCTCCCCAAAGTGCTGTGAGGACATTTAGCGCTGCCGGGGCTGGGTCCAGAAACAGATCAACTACCAAGGCAGCCATCTTAACGATATCAAAGGCAGAGGAGGGTTTGAGGGGAGGAGTGGTTATGGAAGGGGAGGGGGGAGAGGTGAAGGATGGGAAGGAGAGAAGAGAGGAAGGAGAGGCGGAGTACTACACGGTATGATACCGTACTTGATGAATAGGCCCGGTTCCCTGGGCACTGCACCAGTCAAGTGATACAGTAATAATAATATTATAACAAGATAATATTGTATTAGGTTACCCCGGAGTATGTTAACTCTACTTGTATAAGTACTAGTACACTCTACGGGTGATAATTCCAAGCTCCCTTCCCTCAATTCTCCTACCCCGCTTTTCACCTTCCTATTCGGGAAGGTGTAAGCGGAGTAAAACACCACACACACACCAAATCAACCTCACGATCCTGACCTGCCCCTGAACTTGG